>QMCD01000631.1_pt1 | contig 24232 bp, 15 predicted proteins | sample 1821841 | NCBI WGS metagenome assembly QMCD01 (sample SAMN01991225, study PRJNA193472) | Termite gut metagenome, whole genome shotgun sequencing project. | isolation source: worker | host: Macrotermes natalensis | reverse complement strand
TCCGCGGGCGCTTCGCTTGCGGGTTCTTCCGCAGGCGCTTCCGACGCCGGTGCCTCCGATGCAGGTGCTTCCGATGCCGGTGCCTCCGCCGCCGGTGTGGAACATGCCGCAAAGACTGCCGCAAGCATCACGATGACAACAACGAGTGCAAGTACTTTAGTTCTTTTCATCACAATTCCTCCTGATGTTATTATTAATTGGGCAGTATTATTACCCAAACTGGATTCTATATTATTATTCCGCGCTGACCTGCGCCATACTTTCCGCCATATTGATCCTGATCCTGTCAATGATAACGGCGACAATGATCACCGCACCCACAGCCACCTCTTGCCAGAACGCGTTGATCTGCAAAAGGTTCAGCCCGTTTTCAATGATCCCGATCACAAGCGCGCCGATGATCGTTCCATAAATCGTACCCTCGCCGCCCGCCAGGCTGGTCCCGCCGATTACGACCGCGGCAATGGCGTTCAGTTCATATCCCTGCCCGGCGTAAGGATGCGCCGAATTGATGCGCCCCGTTAAAACCAGGCCCGCGATCGCGCAGCAAAGCCCCGCGATGACATAGGTCATTGTTCTGTAAAAGTTTACGTTGATGCCGGTGAGGCGCGTTGTATTTTCGTTGGAACCGATTGCGTATACATAACGGCCAAGCTTCGTTTTACTGAGCACGAGGTAGGCCACAACTGCCACGATAATGAGTATCACAACTGGCACGGGGAACTGGCCGAATGTGCCTGCCCCAAACCAGCGGAAGTCCGCCGGCAGGTTACTGATCGGGATACCGTCCGTATAAAGCAGCGTCATCCCCCGGAAGATCGACATCCCGCCGAGCGTAACCGCGAAAGGCGCCAGGCTGAATTTTGTGATCAGAAACCCTTGCAGCAGGCCGCAGCCCAAACCGGTTATGACGGCCACAAGGATAGCCAAAGGCAACGAACCCGTCGCCGTCATCGCCCCCGCGGAAAACGCGCTCGCAAGCGCCACGATAGACCCTACGGAAAGGTCTATGCCCCCGCCGATAATAACGAATGTCACACCAATGCCCAGCACAGACATGATCACGACCTGCCTGGCTACATTGAGCAGGTTACCTACCGTAAGAAACTGCTCCGACACAATGGCAAGTATAATGATAAGCGCCGCCAGACTCCAAAACACACCCGTCCGGACTAATATAGACTTCACCCTTAGATTCCCTCTGGATTTTCTCAGTTCATTGCCGCTTGTAGCAAACATAACGCAAGTTACCTCCTCAGATTTTGTATCCGCGCTGCACCGCGTAGTTCATGATCGCGGTTTCGTTGATTTCGTCTCCCCTAAGCTCGCCCGTCACCCTTTTTTCGGACATGACGATCAGCCTGTCGCTCATACCTATCAGCTCGGACATCTCACTGGATATCATAATGATGGAAACGCCGTCCGCGCAAAGCTGGTTCATCAGTTTATAGATCTCATGCTTCGCGCCAACGTCTATCCCCCTCGTCGGCTCGTCCAGAATCAGCACCTTCACATTGCTCGCCAGCCACTTCGCCAGCACAACCTTTTGCTGGTTCCCACCCGAGAGGTTCGCCACATTCTGCCGGATCCCCTGCGTTTTCACATTCAGCTTGTGCACCATTTCTTCCGCGATCTCTTTTTCTTTAGCGGCAATGATAAACCCGCCCTTTGTGAGCCGCTTCAAAATAGGCAGCGTAATATTATCCTTCACCTTCATGTTGGCAATGATGCCTTCATACTTCCGGTCTTCCGGCAAGTATACCAGCCCCTTTTCCACCATGTCCCGTATGCGGGGCTTTGTGATCACCTCGCCCATCAGCTCCAGCTTTCCTTTGTCAAGCGCGATCTCGCCGAATATCATTTTCATCAATTCCGTCCTGCCCGCGCCGACCAAACCGCCAAAGCCGAGTATCTCGCCCCGTTTTAATTCAAAGCTTACATTTTCCGCCATTCCGTAACAGGTGAGGCCATCTACCTTCAGCACGACCTCGTCCCGCGACTTGTTTACATGCTCATACATCGAAGATATTTCACGGCCCACCATCAGGCTCACCAGCTTATCCTCATCCAAATCTCCGGTATTATACGTTCCGACTTTTTGCCCGTCACGCAGCACTGTAATCCGCTGTGAAACAGTAAAAATTTCGTCCAGTTTGTGCGAGATGTAGATAATAGCGACGCCTTTTTCCCGCAGGTTCTGAATAATCTTAAAAAGCTGCTTCGTTTCATTTCTTGTAAGCGGCGCCGTCGGCTCATCCATGATGATGATGTCGCTGTCGTCACAAAGGCATTTCGTAATTTCCACAAGCTGCATCTGCGCTACGCTCAAATAACGCACCTTGCGTTTTACCGGGATATCCAGCTCCAATTGTTTCAGCATCAAGGCCGCTTTTTCAGCGCTTTCCTTCTCGTCTATAAACCCGCCTGCGGCGCGTTCTTTTCCAAGAAAGATATTCTGCGCGACTGTCAGCACCGGGATCAGGTTAAACTCCTGGTGTACAATAGAGACCCCGCGCGCAATCGCTTCGTGCGTATTCTCCGGGCTGTAGGGCGCGCCTTTGCACACCATTTCCCCGCCTGTCTTTTCAATAACCCCTGAAATGATTTTGGATAAAGTGGACTTGCCCGCGCCGTTTTCCCCCACCAGGGCGTGCACTTCGCCCGGGTAAAGGTCAAAATCGACATTTGACAGCACTGTCACGCCCGAGTAGACTTTTGTCGCACCTTTCACTTCGAGGATCGGCTTTGTTTTGTCAAACTTCACCGCCATAGTTACCTCCGTCGTTGTATGTTAAATGTCCGCTAAGTAGTATACCTACCCATATCCCGCAAAACCCGCAGGCGGTAACCGCCATGAAATGCCCACTGTATATTCCTATTATTATTCTTAGGTATCCGGATTGTTTACTCACATTATACCAGTATTAAATATTATGTCAATTATTATTTTTTTTTAACATTCTGTCATTTGCCATTTTTTTATGGTTATTTTACTATATATTTACATATTGTGTAAGTGTTTTGCTTTCATATGTGAGGATTCCTATTTCTTTCTGTCTGTTGACATTATTATGCGTCTATGCTACATTGATACCAATTTCATTAAACTAATGTTTCTTTACTATAATAATGTGCGCTCAAACTGCCGCGTTACAACGACGCGTTACAACGAATTGGAGGAGCTTCTTATGAGTCAAACATGGTTAAACAATACATTTTCCGTTAAAAAGCCCGTTATCGGCATGGTACACCTGTTCCCACTGCCCGGTTCCCCGCTGTACGACCCCGCCCAGTGCGGCATGGACAAACTGACCGAGCTTGCCGTTGCAGACGCGGTCCGACTGGAGCGCGGCGGTGTGGATGGGCTTCAATTGGAGAACATATGGGATTACCCTTATCTGAAAGGTGAGGACATCGGCAACGAAACCGTCGCCGCCATGGCCGCCATCGCGGTTAAAGTAAAGGAAGCCGTCAGTATCCCCGTCGGCATAAACTGCCATTTAAACGGCGCGTTCGCCGCGACAGCCATCGCCACTGCCGTGGGCGCGAAATGGGTGCGCGTGTTTGAATGGGTAAACGCCTACGTCTCACACGCCGGCATTACCGAGGGGATTGGCGCAAAGCTTGCGCGTTACCGTAGCACGCTGCGCGCGGATGGCGTCAAATACCTTTGCGACGTCAACGTAAAGCATGGCAGCCACTTTTTGATCTCCGACCGCAGTATCGCCGAGCAGGCATACGACGCGGAAAGCGAAGGCGCCGACCTTTTGATCGTGACCGGGTTCGAGACGGGCGTGCCGCCCACAAAAGAAAAAATAGAAGAGCTTTCTTCGGGCATTTCCATTCCCGTTCTTTTGGGAAGCGGCATTACCGCGCGAAACGCTGCGGAGCTTCTCTCCTGTTCGGACGGCGCCATCGTGGGCAGCGCCTTTAAAGAGGGCGGCAACTGGAAGAATGTCGTGAGCGAACAAAACACGAAAGAGTTTATGGATGTAATCAAAGCGATCCGCAAGGAGATATAAGTATGGCTAATAATAAGAAGATTCTCAGTATTGGCGGCGTCAACATGGATTTTGTAATGTACGCCGATCATTTTGCCGCGCCCGGTGAGACTGTGGTAACCGATCACTTTAAAAATTTTCCGGGCGGCAAAGGGGGCAACCTCTCCGTTGCCGCCTCTCTGTTGGGCGGTGATGTCCGGCATTTCGGTATGCTGGGCGACGACGCTACCAGTCGGGCGCTGCTTGCCGATTTGCAGGCAAACGGTGTAGATACTTCCCCTGTGCTGATCAGCGAGGGCGATTCGGCGGGGATCGCGCTTATCGTCGTGGAGGAGAAAAGCGGGCAAAACTGTATTACATTCACACCCGGCGCAAACGGAAAATGCCTCCCCCGCCACATCAGGGAGAATGAATCCCTTTTCACCGCGGGCGATATACTGATACTCCAACTGGAAATGCGACTCGACACGATGTATGAGGCAATGCGCGTCGGTCGGGAGAAGGGAATGTACGTGATACTCGACCCCGCACCCATGCCCGCCGGGCCGATGCCGCAGGATATTCCCGCTTGCGTGGATATCTTCAAGCCAAATGAAACGGAGGCCGCGCGTGTCACCGGCCTTGGCGAGATTAACGACAGCAACCGGGAAGAAGCCCTCCATGCCCTGAAGGATATGGGCTTTTCAACGCCGATGATCACACTTGGGGAAAAAGGGTGTGTCGCCCTTCTTGACGGCAGCGCGAAGTATTTCCCCGCATACAAGGTAAATTCAGTCGATTCCACGGCGGCGGGGGATATCTTCACCGGCGGGCTGGCCGCGCACCTTTCCCTGGGGCATTCACTGGAGGAATCCCTGCGATTTGCTTCTGCGGCCGCGGCGATTTCCACCACCAGGCGGGGCGCACAGCCATCTGTTCCCACCACGGCTGAAGTTATGGATTTCATGAAAAAGAATCTCAAATAGAAAAACCTGGGTAGCTGCTGTTCAATTTAGACCACACATCTTTGTGGCCTTTTTGTGAGCGGTCGTTCAACAACATTTACCTATGCCTCGGTTTGAGAGACGAGATTTAAGTGCACCTCTGCACCACTGGTGAAACGGCAACTATTTCTCACCGAGGATAGTTATGACGCTGCCGCTTCTCGTCATGGGGGCAGGGGAATTCGGAATTTCCACCCTTCGCCCCCCTTGACAATCCCCCCTCTTTCCCGCTTCACTGCGGCCTTGCCGCGCCGCAAGAGGCAGCGTCTTGCTCGACTCGCGTTCAGCGAATGCCGCACTCCCTGTATCGCCCATCAAGGCGCGGTTGTTCCGCATTCCCCTTAAAACCGACTAAGGCCCGCGGCCTTAGTTATCCGGGAAGGTTAGTGGTTCAGCAATGCAGACCAGAATACGGGATTGTTGAGATAGGTTTGTATAGTTGTAGGGCATGGCTTTCCGCGCTTGTTCTTGCCTTTGCTTTTGAGGGAGTCTTTAGAACCGTAGGTTCTAAACCGCCGGAGGCATATAATGCGCCGCAGGCTCCTTGACCCAAAAGGAATACCCAAAAGCAAACGCAAGATATTTGCACAATAGAATATGGGTTCGTATTTGGGCGAACATGCTTACCCGGGGCATAGGCAACCCTTGTTTAGAGCAAATTAACCTAGCGTGGGGCAAGTAGGTTTGAGCAAAAATTGGTTTCAGGCAAGGTGCGCAAACGCAGGCATACCGGCACATATGGCAAGTTTGCGCAACGCGGCATGAAGCCGATTTTGCCAAAGATACTGCTCTATGTTACGTTGATTTGCCCTAAACCCAGTTGATCTCCAATATCTCCGCCTGATACGGCTCAAGCTGTATGCCAACCAACCCCTCGTTGAATTGGAAAGCCGTTTGATTCAGCAGGCTCACCGCGCTTTGCAGGTCAATGTCGCGGAAAAACCGCAAACTCGCTTCCGTCATGCACTGTTGCTCCGCAAAGAAATCCAGCACGATCTCCTGCTTCCTGCCCGAACGGTTCACCACCACGAGCAGGGCTTCATCCTCCATTACATTCCCAAACGCGTCCGTTCCGTCCGCAATATAGCGCAGCACGCCCACCACATCCGCGCCGTGGGCATAAAACGCCACATGCCCCGTTTTCATCACCTGCCGTTCTTTACGCAGCGTGAAAAGCGACCTGTGGTACTCCAGCATATCCTCGTCTTTCACAATAAACGTCCGCCGGTTGAACGGGTCCAGCAGCCCATGCATACCCACCTCGTCCCCGTAATAGATGGACGGGACGCCGGGCAGCGCGAATTGCAGGGCCGCCGCCAGCTTTTGCAAATGCGCGCCCTGCCTGTCCTGCTCCTCTGTCACCACAAAGTGGAACTGCTGCTCCCGCGTCATTTCACGCGGCCTCACGTTTGCCGCGAGCAATGTCCGCACACGCGCCACATCGTGCGAGGAAAGCAGGTTCATCAGCGCGTAATACATTTCCTTCGGGTAGTTCTGGCTTTGCCCCACCAGGAATTTTTTAAACCACGCCGCGTCTTTGTTACCTTGCAAAAAATCGAGCACCGCGCCGGTAAACGGGTAATTCATCACACTGTCGAGGCCGCGCCCGAGGGCATACCGCCTGTTTACGCCATAGCTCTGCTTTGTGGTAGCGTCTTCCCACACTTCCCCCAAAAGCACATTCTCCTGCCCCGTGTGCTTCAGCTCCTCGCGCATCTGCTCTATCGTGTCGTCCGGCAATTCGTCCGCGACGTCCAGCCGGTAACCTGCCGCGCCGTTTTTCAGCCATGTGTTCATCACGCTGTCTTCATTCTGTATGACAAACGATATCCAATCCCGCTGCGTTTCGTCTACCTCGGGCAGCGTTTCAAACCCCCACCAGCTTTTGTATTTATGCGGGAACTCCTCAAAGCCGTACCAATGGAAGTAGGGCGAATCGGTGCTTTGATACGCGCCCACATCTTCGTAATGCCCGTATTTGTTAAAATATACGCTGTCGTCGCCCGTGTGGGAAAACACACCGTCCAGTAAAATGCGGATCCCATATTCCTCCGCCTTTTTCGCGAGGCGTGAAAAATCTTCATTTGTGCCTAAAACCGGGTCGATATTAAGGTAATTGCCCGTATTGTACCTGTGGTTCGAAGCGCCTTCAAACACGGGGTTTAAATACAACGCCTCCACCCCGAGTTGCCGGAAATAATCGAGCGATTCTTCTATGCCCAAAAGGTCGCCGCCAAAATAATCGCACGGCTGGTACGTTTCTTTACCGGGCAGCGGCTCATAAAGTGGTTTTTCATTCCATTCTTCATGATAAAAGACATCCCTGCCCATATCCCTGTGCCATTGCAGCCCTTTTTGCACCTGTTCGGCATTTGCGGATTTAAACCTGTCCGGAAAGATTTGGTACATCACAGCGCCCTTAAACCAATTGGGCGTAACAAAATTCCGGTCGTACACCGTGATCTGGAAAGCGGGCGGCACGCCCCAATACACCTTGCCCGCACCCGCCGTAAAACCGGTGTCCGCGCCATAAAAGATCTTATTCTCCTCGCCCGCCAGTTGGAGATCAAACCAATACCACAGCACACAGGGTTCGTCCGGCGTAGTATATTGCGCAACGAGGCCATGCTCGTCCTTTTGCATTTCCACTTCCGCCCGCTCCTGCCCGCGCATGACGACAAGATACGCTTTCTCATAATAAAAATCCTTTATCGCAAGAAAAAGCGTGACCGTCGTCCCTGCGGGGACCGCCCCTGCTGGCGTGCGGTACCGTTCCTTCGCCGTATCATGCATTACCGCTTTTCTGAAATCAATTTCTTTAACCATGCTAGAATCCTATTCCCTGCCCGGCCACTTCCCTTACGGTCTTTCCCCCGGTACAGTGGCCCGGCCACTGGCCTGTTGTCTGTGTAATTTCAGTGTTCCGATAAACTACTCTATCGGCATCAGATGCCATATTTTGTCGTTGTATTCCGCTATGGCGCGGTCCGCGCAGAAATAGCCCGAAGCCGCCAGGTTGCGCGCCGCCATGCGCCGCCATGCCTCTCTGTTCTCATACGTCTCCATCATTTTTGTATACACTTGGTTGTAGGAGGCGAAGTCGTATATCACATAATATTTATCCGCCCGTTCGCTGTCGCCAAAAAGCAGCGAATGGTACAGGTCGGAAAACTGCGCGTCGCCCGAAACATGCAGCGTACCGTCGATCAGGCAATTGAGCGCTTGGCGGATATCGGCGTTCTGCTCATAAAAACCGCTGGGATGGTAGGTGCCATACCGTTCCATCTGCGTGATTTCTTCCACACCCGCGCCGAAGATGAATATATTTTCCACGCCTACCCGCTCGCATATCTCCACATTCGCGCCGTCCATCGTGCCGATTGTCACCGCGCCGTTCATCATAAACTTCATGTTACCCGTGCCCGAAGCCTCCAGCCCCGCGGTGGAAAGCTGTTCGGAAACATCCGCCGCTGGAATCAGCAGCTCAGCGCACGAGACGTTGTAGTTTTCCAGAAACACCACTTTTAAGATATCTTTTGTATCCGGGTCGTTGTTCACGAGGTCACCCACCGCGAGTATCAGCCTGATAATATTCTTGGCGCGGGCATACCCCGGCGAAGCCTTCGCGGCAAAAAGGAATGTGGCGGGCGTGATATGCGCGTCCTTATTGTGCTTCAGTATAAAATAAAGGTGCAGTATGTGCAGCGCCTTTAAAAGCTGCCGTTTGTATTCGTGCAGCCGCTTCGCGTGCGCGTCAAACACCGTGTCCGCGTTGATTTCAATGCCCTGCGTCCGCTTCACGTATTCGGCAAGCCGCTGCTTGTTCTCGCGTTTCACGCGCATAAAATCATCCAGAAACTGCCCGTTTTCCGTCAGGTCTTTTATCTTGTCCATTTCGCGGTAATCTTTCAAAAAACCCGCGCCAATGTGGTCGGCTATCAGCCTCGCGAGCGGCCAGTTCGCCTTTGCCAGCCAGCGCCGCTGTGTCACGCCGTTTGTGATCTCAATAAACTTCTCGGGAAACGCCACGTAAAAATTGCGGAACAGGCGCGCCTTCACGATTTCCCCGTGTATGTGGGATACCCCATTCACCATGCCGCACAGCGCGACGCAAAGGTTCGCCATGCGAATCTCGTCATACGAGATGATCGCCATCGAACCGATCTTGTCCCAGTCGCCCGGATATTGCTGCCACAGCGACTCGCAGAACCGTTCGTTTATTTCGTTGATTATGCCATAAATGCGCGGGAGCAGTTCCCGGAACATATCCACATTCCAGTTTTCCATTGCTTCGGGCATCACCGTGTGATTAGTATAATAAAACATCCGCCGTGTGATATCATACGCCTCATCCCAGGAAAGCCCTTCGTCGTCCATCAGCACGCGCATCAGCTCGGGTATGGCAAGCGCGGGGTGGGAATCGTTGATCTGCACCGCCACACGCTCGGGCAGCGTATGCAAGTCGCCATATACTGCTTTGTGCCTGTTCACGATATATTGCACCGTCGCGGACGTGAAAAAATAAAACTGCTTTAAGCGAAGCTGCTTGCCCTGCTCGTGGTTGTCTTCCGGGTACAACACTTTGGAAATGATCTCCGCAAGCTCGCGCTCCTGCACGGCCCGCGAGTATTCGCCCCGGTTAAAGTAATTCATATCCAGGCCGGCTTTTGCCTTGGCGCTCCACATGCGCAGCGTCGCGGGCATTTCACTTTCATACCCGATCACTGGCACGTCATACGGGATAGCCGTCACGCTATAGTAATTCTTCTGCGTTATCCTAAGCCCGTTTTCCGTCCATTGCTCCTCTACTTCCCCGCCATATTTCACTTCCACCTGGTCTTCCGGCCGCGGGATCTCCCACACGTACCCGGCCTCCAGCCAGTTATCGTCTACCTCCACCTGTTCGCCTTCCAGTATGCGCTGGCGAAACAACCCGTATTCATAGCGGATGGTACACCCTGTCACCGGCAGGCTGAGCGTGGAGAGCGAATCTAAAAAACAGGCGGCAAGCCTTCCCAAACCGCCGTTTCCCAGCCCCGCGTCCCGCTCCTGTTCTTCCAGTTCGGAAAGGTTAAGCCCCAAATTCTCCAGCACCTCTTTGTACTCTTCCATCAGGTGCAGGTTGATCATATTGTTTACGAGCGAACGGCCCATCAAAAACTCGGCGGAAAGGTAAAACAGGCGCTTTGCGCCCTGCTTTTCCATCTTGGTGTTCCTGTCCGCCCATCTGTCCGTAATAAAGTCGCGCACCGTAGCGGCCACCGCTTTATAGAGCTGGTCCTGCGTCGCGTCCTTCAGCGTCTTGCCAAAGTGGCGCCGCAGCTTTCCCAATATCAGTTCTTTTAATTGCTCCTGCCGTTCAGTCATAAAGTAAGCCTCCCGCTCAACACAAAACCCGTCATTGCCCTTGCCGCATCCCACCGGGTAACAGCATTTCGCAACAACGAATTACTATTTTGGATGGCGTTTTCCGTTAGCCGCATCAGCCCTCCACAAGCGCCTCATACAGCGCTTTATATTCTTTTGCCGATTTCAGGAAGCTGTTGTCCGCGTTCATCGCGTTTTTAATCAGTCGCAGCAGCGCCGCCTTGTCCTTGTAAACGTTCAGCGCAAACCAGATCACATTCAGCATATCGTGCGCGTTGTAATTCTGGAAAGAAAACCCGTCGCCCTCCTGCGTGTAAATGTTGTAGGGGCGCACTGTGTCGCAAAGCCCGCCCGTTTCCCGCACAATGGGCAGCGTGCCGTAAGACTGCGCGATCATCTGCGCCATGCCGCACGGCTCAAAAAGCGACGGCATCAGCAAAAAATCACTGCCCGCGTATACCCTGTGCGCAAGCGCGTTGTCATACCCGATGTAGATACCAGAGTTGCCCGGATACCGCGCCGCGATATAGTTGAAGTAGTCTTCGTATTGCTTCTCGCCGCTCCCCACGATCACAATGGCGGCGTTCTCGGAAAGCACTTCTTCCAGCACCGCGCGCACCAGGTCGATCCCCTTTTGTTCCGTCATGCGCGAAACCATGCAGAGTATGGGCGTGTTTTCGTCGATCCCCATATGAAACTCTTTGATGAGCTCCGCCTTGTTGCGGTACTTGCCCGAAATATCCGACAGCTCAAACTGAAACGGCAGTTTTTCGTCCGTTTTTGGGCAATACTCCTCGCAATCTATACCGTTTGCGATGCCCGAAAGGTCGTTTCGGCGCGCGTACAGTATCCCCTCCAGCCCCTTGCCGTAAAAAGGATGCAATATTTCTTTAGCGTATGTGGGGCTTACCGTGGTCACTTTATCGGAGAAGACGATTCCCGCCTTCATCATATTTGCGCAGCCATACGCCTCAAGGTATTCCGGCGAGTAATAAGCCGGCGGCACGGAAAGCATGTCCGCGATACGGTCAAACGGCATCTGCCCCTGGAAATGCAGGTTGTGTATCGTAAACACCGTCTTGATGCTCCCCTGCTCGCGTTCCTGGTATTGCGTGCGGATCAGCATGGGGATCATCGCTGTGTGCCAGTCGTTCGCGTGTATGATATCCGGCTTGAAATCAATGAAAGGCAGCGCCTCCAAAACAGCGCGGCAAAAATACAGGTATTGCTCAGCCTCCGCGTCGCCGCCCCTGTAAACCGGCCCGTTAAAGTAATACTCGTTGTCTATAAAGTAATACCGCACGCCCGAAAGCACAAGCGTCTCTATCCCCATATACTGGTTGCGCCAGCCCATGCTGATATTGAGCGCCAGCACGTTTTCCAGCTTGTTCTGGTACTTCTGCTTTACCTCGCTGTGCTTGGGCATAATGACCGCCACCTCGGCCCCCAGCTGCGCCAGCGCCTTGGGGAGCGCGCCCATCACTTCCGCAAGGCCGCCCGTCGTAACAAACGGCGCGCTTTCCGCCGCGGCGATCAACACCTTTGGCGTGCTCATACAATGGCCCCCTTCCTAATGACGACCGGGAACACCTCGTCGCCGACCAGTCTGCGGCCCTGCCTGATATTTACAGATTTATCCAGTATAACATGCTCCAGCGTAGCGTTGTTGTATACTTCACTGTCCTGCATAATAACGCAGTCTTTGATCTTTGCGCCCTTGCCCACATACACGCTGCGGAACAACACGCTGTTTTCCACTTCACCCTCTATAATGCAGCCGTTCGCGACAAGCGAGTTCTTTACATTGGACGTCTTCGCGTACTTCGCGGGCACTTCGTCCTTTATCTTCGTATAAATGTGGCTGGCGCCGTAAAAAAGGTTCTTCTGCACATCCACATTCAAAAAGTCCATATTGAGCTTAAAATACGACGCGACGGAATGCAGCCTGCCCACATAGCCCTCGTGCTTATAGCCCATGATACGTATACGGTTCATGTTGTTCATTAAGAGGTCGCTCACAAACCGGCACTGCCCGCGCGAAATGCAGTCCTCCACGAGGTATTCCAGCAGCTCCTTGCGAATCACATACGTATCCATACCCACTTTTTTGGAGTCGGTAAGCGGCGAATTGATCTCAAGGTCAATGAGGCGGCCTTCTTCGTTGAGGTGCATACGCACGTCGTCGTACCGCTCGCCCTTAAATGATTCCTCATCTTCCTCGCTGTACATCATCGTGATATCCGCGCCCGTGTCGATATGATGCCGCAGCATCGCGTCATACGTTTCATTGTAGACGGTGTACGAGCCGGAGAAAATGCAATACTGCTGCTTGCTCCGCCTGATATAGCCCATCGCGCCCTTGATCGCGTCCACCACGCCCCGGTAAGTGCCCACGTCCTCGCTCGAGGAAAACGGCGGCAGTATGAACAAACCGTCGCTTTTTCTGGAAAGGTCCCACTCTTTGCCCGAACCGAGGTGGTCCATAAGCGAATGGTAGCTGCGCTGCGCGATAACGCCCACGTTGCGTATGCCCGTATTCACCATATTGGAGAGCACGAAATCGATCGCGCGGTATCTTCCCGCCACGGGCAGCGCGCCCACCGTCCGCAGATAGACAAGCTCCCGCAAGTTGATATTCTGTTCCCCCGCGTATATAAGGCCAAATGCGTCCCTGATCATTTTTTAGCCCCCCCCTCCACTTTTCTTACAATTCTGTTGGCGTTCACGCTTTCGCCCGCCGCGACGGTCGCGCCGTCCTTTATCGTGACATTGCTGCCCACCACGGTGATCTCGCCGCCGCCGCCCACTTCGCAGCCCGCGCCGATCTCCACTTCCTCATCCACAATGCTCATGATCACCTTACTGCCCTCGCCGATCTGCGTCTGCTGCATGATGATGCTGTCCCGCACCACCGCGCCGCGTTCCACGTGCACGCCCGCCGAAAGCACGCTGTTTTCCACCGTGCCGTAAATATAGCAGCCTTCCGAGATCAGGCTGTTTTTTGTCTTGGCGTTTTTATCCACAAAATGCGGCGGCATGTTGGGGTTCCTCGAAAAGATACGCCACGGCTCGTCGTAGAGGTCGAGACCCGGCTGTTCCTGCAGCAGCTCCATGTTTGCCTCCCACAGGGAATAGAGCGTCCCCACGTCTTTCCAGTAACCCTTGAACGGGTACGCAAACAGCTTTTCACCGTTGGCAAGCATTTTGGGGATGATGTTCTTGCCGAAATCATTGGATGATTTTTCGTCCTTCGCGTCTTCCTCCAGATAAGCCCGCAGCTTTTTCCAACTGAACACATACACACCCATCGAGGCCATGTCGTTTTTGGGCTTCTTCGGCTTCTCCTCAAATTCATAGATGGAGAGGTCTTCGTTCGTATTCATGATGCCAAAACGCGGCGCCTCCTCAAGCGGCACCCGTATGACCGCGATCGTAGCGTCCGCGCCCGTCTTTTCGTGCGCGGAAAGCATCAGGCTGTAATCCATTTTGTAGATATGGTCGCCCGATAATACAAGCAGGTACTCCGGGTCGAATTGCTCTATAAAATAAATATTCTGGTAAATGGCGTTTGCCGTGCCCGAATACCATTCGCCGCGCTCGCCCTTCACATAAGGCGGCAGCACAAACGCCCCGCCCCGCATACTGTCAAGGTCCCACGGCGCGCCGGTGCCAATGTAGCTGTTCAGCTCAAGCGGTTCATACTGCGTCAGCACGCCCACCGTTTCAATGCCCGAATGAATGCAGTTGGACAGTGGAAAATCTATTATCCTGTATTTTCCGCCATACGTAACGGCAGGCTTCGCGCGGTGCTTTGTCAAAACCCCCAGCCGGCTGCCCTGCCCCCCCGCGAGCAGCATTGCGATACATCTCTTTTTGTTGATCATACCTCATCCCTCTCCTCTGTGTCCGGAATAAATTCAAAATAAAGCGCCGCAAGCGGCGGCATTTTCACTTCCGCCCCATACCCATGCCCGTTCACCTGCATGGGCGCGGTATGGATAGACTTGCCCGGCGAAACACCCGACCCGCCGTACGCGTCGTCGTCGCTGTTTAAAAGCAGCTTGAGCGTGCCGGAAAGCGGCAGCGCCACAATGTAGCTTTCGCGGATCAGCGCCGTAAAGTTGGTGACGCATACAATGTGGCTGTCCGTTCCGTGGCGCATAAACGCAAACGTGCTGTACATAGCGTCGTTCACATTCAGCCACTCAAACCCGTGCCACCCGTCCTCGACTTCATAAAAAGCCGGATGTGACGTGTAAAGCTTGTTTAAAGCTTTCACATAGCTTTGCACCCCCCTGTGCGAATCATAATCAAGCAAAAACCAATCCAACTGTTTGGCAAAATCCCACTCTATAAATTGGGCAAATTCGTCGCCCATAAACATAAGTTTTTTGCCGGGATGCGCGTACATGTGGCCGTAGAGCGCTTTTAGCGAAGCGAACTTCTGCCAGTAATCGCCGTGCATTTTGTTTACCATAGAGAGCTTTCCGTGCACCACTTCGTCGTGCGAGTAGGCGAGGATGTAATTCTCCGTAAACGCGTAGTACAGCGAAAACGTCATCTTGCTGTGCTCAAACTGCCTGAAATACGGATCCATGGACATATACTTGAGCGTGTCGTGCATAAAGCCCATGTTCCATTTGAACGTGAACCCCAGCCCGCCCACACCGGGCGGTTTGGTCATCATCGGGTAACTGGTCGATTCCTCCGCGATCGTCATCGCGCCCGCGTATTTTGTGAGCACCACGCTGTTCACTTTCTTCAAAAGCTCCACCGCCCCGATGTCTATGTTGCCCCCTTCGATGTTTGCGATATACTGCCCATCGTCCCGCGCGTAATCAAGGTACAGCATGGAGGTCACTGCGTCGATGCGGATACCGTCGATATGGTATTCCTCCATCAAAAGCACCGCGCTTGACACCAAAAAGCTCTGCACCTCCGGGCGGCCGTAGTTAAAGATATACGTGCCCCACTGCGGATGTTCGCGCTGTAATTGCAGGTCGTGCTCAAAAAGCCACGTGCCGTCAAAGTGCGCCAGGCCGTGCTCATCCCGCGGAAAATGCGCGGGCACCCAGTCCATTATGACGCCTATGCCGCGCGCGTGTAGCGTGTCCACAAAATACATAAAATCCTGCGGCGTGCCGTACCGGGATGTGATGGCGTAAAACCCCGTCACCTGGTACCCCCACGAACCGTCGTAGGGGTATTCGGTCAGGGGCAGCAGCTCCACGTGCGTATACCCCATGTCGGCCACATAATCCGCAAGCTCGTCCGCCACCTCGCGGTAGCTGGGGAAACGGTACCCCTGCTTTGTGCGCCACGAACCAATGTGCAGCTCATAAATGGAGATCGGGCTTGCAAAGAGGTTCTTTTTCATCCGCGCTTCCATAAAAGCGCCGTCCCGCCACTCATAACCGGCGATGTTCCACACCTTAGACGCCGTGCCCGGGCGCGTTTCCGCGTGGAAGGCAAACGGGTCGGATTTAAGTACCCGGCTGCCGTCGTAGCCGTGCATCATGTACTTGTAATTGTCGCCGTCGGAAAGGCCGGGGATAAACGCGGCCCACACGCCGTTTTTATAAAGCTCCATTTTATCCGCGGCGGCGTCCCAGTTGTTAAAATCGCCCACCACACTCACGGCGCGGGCATTGGGCGCCCACACGCAAAAACGGTGCATACCCGCCTCCGGAATAAAGTGGCAGCCGAAGAGTTCGTATGCTTTTTGCGCCTCTCCCGTATTAAACAGGTAAATATCCACATCCGGTATGTATTGATACAGGTTTTTCATATCGTCCACCCGGCCCCTCTCATCCATACGCCTATATGTTATAGATAAACTGGCTGTCCTTCTCGCCCGCTTTTTTAAGCTCTTCCGCCTGCTTTTCATACCCTTCGCGGCCCATCAGCGCGAATGTGGCGATCTTGCCCGCCTCCACGCCCGGCTGGTCGAACGCGTCGATATTCAAAAACTCGCCCGCCGCCGCCGTCGCCATCTCAAAGAAGAAGAACAGCTCGCCGATGGCTTTTGCGTCCATCTGTTCCACCGTGATACGCATATTCATTTTGCCCGCCTGCGTCACAGCATACTCCGTCGCGCGCATCTCCGAATCGATCAGCTTGTTAATGGTCTGCCCCGCGATATACGCCGCGTCCTGCATGTCGATGGGCGGCGCGGGCACGGTCAGCGTCGTGTGGAATTTCTCCACGCCGATAAACGCGACCACTTTGTCAAACGGGCCTTCCGTGTAGAGCTGTATCTGCGAGTGCTGGTCTGTCACGCCCAGCGCGCGCACAGGCGTCTGCCCGGAAAACACCTTCTTGCCATCGTTGTTTTCGCGTTTTCCCAGCGATTCCGCCCAAAGCTGCGCGTACCATTCCGCCATATTGAGCAGCCCGTCCGCATATGGCATCATAACAGAGATGTTCGCATGGTTTGCCATGGCGATGCTCATAAGCAGCGCGTACATATACGCCGGGTTTTTCCACAGGTCGTCCTTTGTGCACACTTCATCCATCGCCTTCGCGCCTGCAAACAGCTCGTTGATATCGATGTTCAAAACCGCCGCTGAAAGCAGCCCCACCGGGCACAGCACAGAGAACCTGCCGCCCACGCCGTCCGGCACCGTGTACGTTTTAAAACCATATTCATTGGATATTTTCTTTAAGATGCCCTTTTCCTTATCCGTAGTCAGTATGATATTATCCTTGAACTTGTCGCCCAGCGCGTCCTTGAGCATGGAAAGCGCGATCATAAACTGCGACATCGTCTCCACCGTGTTGCCGCTCTTTGTGATGATATGGAAACAGGTCTTCTTCACGTCGATCACGTCGAACAGCGCCTGCAAGCCGTCCGGGTCCACATTGTCCGCCACGTAAAACCGCGCGCCGCCCCGCTTTTCTTTGGGCAGCTCGTTGTATTTCAAATGCTTTACACCCGTGAAGAGCGCCTTTGAGCCGAGCGCGCTGCCCCCGATGCCGAACACCACAAAGTTGTCAAAATCCCGGTTTATGCGCGCCGCCTCGCGCACGATATCGGCGACGATAGCGTCTTGGTTGTATGGCAGCGCCCGCCACGCCATCTGGTCTTTTTTCAGCGTCATCTGCTCGTGTACCCTGCCGATCCGCTTACTCACGGTGGAAACCTCCGCCTCCGTTATGCCGTGCTCCCCGATGTTTTTTTCCAGCATGTTGTTAAAATCAATTTTCATGGATACCACTCTCCTCTTTTATCTTTTGAATTTATGCGCGCCCGTAGACGGCCGTAAGCTCTTTCAGCCGCGCGATCTCTTTTTCCCCAAACTGCCCGTGCAGCAGCTTCCAGCTCCAGTTATCCAGCGCGCCCTCCCCGAGATACTGGCTTGCGTCTATATCAAGCCCCAGCACATCCTGCATGGGGAGGATGCACAGCTCGGCCACGCTGCCCATCGCCGCGCGCGTCAGCGCTTCCGCGATATCCGGCGCGCCGCACGCGCCCAGGTAATGGGCCACATGCTCGCGCTGCCCTCCCGAAAGCCTGCCATACCAGCCCCTTACCGTAAGCCCCCCCGGCGGCGCCGTGTAGCATACGTCGTTTCTTTTATAATGATGCGGCAATTCCGCGCTGTTCATTTCCCCGAACGCGTGTTCCAGCACCCGCGCGCGCATGTACCCGTTGTATTCGATCGAATTGAAATACACGGGCGCCACCGCGCCGTCACTGCCCGCGATAATGCCGACTTCACCCAGCCAATACCGGAATGTGTCGCACAGTTCCTTGCCCGGCCCCGCTTCCCAGTGCCCGTCTTTCGGCAGGCCGCCTTCGGGAATGGAAAAAAACGCGTCCGCCTCGCGCAGCATATCGATACGCAGTATATCAAAAAATTGCAGCGCATACCGCACGCGCTTTACCCACCATTGATACCCGTGCAATTGCAGGTGCTTCCAGTCATACGCGAGGTAGTTCCACCGCCTGCCCGCGTCGCCCTCGGCCATAGGCGGCCTGCCCGGCGAGCAGCCGTTCTGCGCAAAAAGCTCGGGGGTCGCCCAGCTTTCCACGCAGCCGGGCGCAAGGTAAAAAGGAATCTCCCCAATAAGCTTGATGCCCGCGAAATTTGCCTTCTGTTTCAGCGCTTTCCACTGCTTTTGGAATATGAACTGCGCAAACTGCATACTCTCTATTTCTTCCGCGTACCGTTCGGTAACCGCGATGATTTCCGCCGGGTCGCGTTTTTTCAGCCCCGGTTCCCATTCGCCTGCCGGCCTGCCCGCGCTGTGCGCCTTAAGGACCGCAAAAAGCGCGTAATCAAACAGCCAGAATGCGTTGTTGTATTTAAAATCCGTAAATTCCTGACAATAGGTTTCCCTGCCGTTTTTATACGCCTCCATAAAAAACGACGGGGTATCTTCCTCCCCCGTTATAAGGCCTTCTTCACGAAGCAGGGCGGCGTCCACAAGGCGCAGGTCACCCGCAAAGGCGCTCGCCGCCTGATATGGGTTATTTGTCTGGGTATAAAAAAACGGCAAAACCTGCCAGTAACTTTGCCCTGCCTGGCTAAGCTGCTCCAAAAAACGATACGCGGCACGCCCCATGCCCCCCTCGCCGTCTTTCCGGGCAAGGGACGTATTATGAAGTAATATACCACAACCCCTCTTCATGCAATGCCTCCGTCCTTTCCGTCATAGACCTTGATTGTCCCTGGAACCGGGCCGCCTTGCGCGAGGGGTTCATTTTGCAACGAAAAACGCGAGCCCCGTCCCGCAGACCAATCATGCAAAATTACTGACACGATACGTACTGATCTAATTATAATAGCAACGGGCGCAAATGTATAGTGTAAAATCAAATCTGTTACTTATATTCCAAATTATATTCAAATTGTAAGCAACACTGCCTGTGAAATTTTTGTTAATGCCTGTGTTTGTACCGGATGAAAATGTGCTATACTAACAGTATCATGAAAATACCGGAATCGTTGGGTTTCAACAGAATACTGGAGCTGTTGGCGCAAAAGACGCTTTCCGAACCGGGAACGGCGCAGGCGCAAAACGTGCTGCCCACAGGCGACGGGGGCGAGGCGCGGTTTTTGATTGAAAAAACGATGGAGGCCGAGGCGATCCTCGCGCGGCGCGCTTCCTACCCGGTGCGCGCGTTTTCTTCCGTAGACGCCGAGCTTAAGCGCATGAAGATGGGCGCCGCCCTTTCGGCGAAGGAACTGCTGCGCGTGGCAAGTGTGATGCGCGCGGCCAAACACGCGGCCGACCTTCAAAAGAGCGAAGAGGGGCAGATCATAGCCGCGATGGCGCAGGGGCTTTTTTTTGACGAGGCTTTTTTGCGCAGGATCGCGGAATGTATCCTTGCGGAGGACGAGATCGCGGACGGGGCTTCGGCCGAGCTTTCCCGCATAAGGCGGGCCATCCGCCGGGAGAATGAATCGATCAAGGACAAGCTGCAAAGTATGCTGCGCGGCAATTCAAAGTATTTGCAGGATACGGTGGTGACACAGCGCGGCGGCCGGTATGTGGTGCCGGTAAAGGCGGAGCATAAAGGCAATGTGGCCGGCATCGTGCACGAAAAAAGCGCGTCCGGCGCGACGCTTTTTGTGGAGCCTGCCGGTGTGGTGGAGGCCAATAACCGCATCCGTGAGCTTGAGGGCGCGGAAGCGGCGGAGATCGCCATGATACTGATGGAGCTTACCATGATGGTGAGCGGCTACCGCGAGGAGATAAAGGCGGATGTGGCGCTTCTTACCGAGCTTGACATACTGTTCGCGAAGGCTTCTCTCGCGCGGGAGATGAAAGCCGTGCCCGTGGAATTTAACGAAGAGAATGTGCTGGAGATCAAAGAAGGCAGGCACCCGCTGATCCCGGCGCAAAGCGTGGTACCTGTGACGGTGAACATGGAGGACGGCATCACGGCGCTGATCGTGACCGGCCCGAACACCGGCGGCAAGACAGTGACCTTAAAGTTAGTGGGGCTGTTTTGCGTGATGGCGCAGGCCGGTTTTTTGCTGCCTGCAGCGGGTACGGTGAAGCTGCCCGTGTTTGACGGCATCTTTGCGGACATCGGCGACGAACAGAGCATAGAGCAGTCGCTTTCCACATTTTCCGCACATATGAAAAGCATCATTTTCGCGGTGAAACACGCAGGCAGCCATTCGCTTGTTTTGCTCGACGAACTGGGCGCGGGCACAGACCCGCAGGAAGGCAGCGCGCTCGCGCAGGCGGTGCTGGCGCATTTGCACGCGAAGGGGTGTATGCTCATCGCGACGACGCATATCGGGGAACTGAAAGCGTTTGCCACGGCGCAGGATGGGTTTGAAAACGCCAGCATGGAATTCAACGCGGCGACGCTTACGCCTACCTACCGGCTGATCATGGGCGTGGCGGGGCGGTCGAACGCCCTTGCCGTCTCAAAGTCACTGGGGCTGCCCGCCGATATTTTGCTGGCGGCGCAAGGCTATATGCAAAGCGAGGCGGTGGAATATAACAGGCTGATAGAAGCAGCCGAAAAGGAGCGCGCCAAAGCGGCGAAAAACCTCAAAAAGTCAAACGATATGCTGCGCGACGCGCGGCTGGAACGGGATCGCGCCGAAAAAGCGCTTGAAAAAGCGGCGGAAAAGCGCAAAAAGATACTCGAAAAGGCAAACGAAAAAGCGATCGAGATACTGGACGGCGCGCGCGACAGCGCTGAAGAAGCGATAGAGACCGCAAAAAAACTGAAAAACAGGCCGGAGGCGCAGCGCACCCAAATGACAAAGCAGGTGCGCGATACAATTTCCGGCAAAAAACAAGAGATAGAAAAGCACAAAAAACTGCAAAAGCGGTATCAAGCGGTTGCGCCGGCGGAAATACGCGAGGGCGACACGGTGCTTATCATTTCAATGGACGCCCCGGCGACCGTGCTTGCGCCGCCCAACGCCAAGGGGATGGTGAAGCTGCAAGCGGGCATACTCAAAATGGAACTGCCCGCTTCCGGGCTGGCCAAAACGGAGCAGGAGACGCAGCAGCAAAAGCAATACTTATCCAGTGTAGACTTAAAATCGCGGCGCGGTATATCGGCGAGCATAGACCTGCATGGCAGGACAGTGGACGATGCGGTCCTCGAGCTTGACAAATACCTGGACGACGCGTTTTTATCAGGCTTGCAACAGGTGACAGTAGTGCATGGCAGGGGTACGGGCGCGCTGATGAAGGGCGTGCGGGCGCACCTTAGAAACCATCCGCACGTGAAGAAGATGCGGCAGGGAAATTACGATGAGGGCGGCGTAGGCGCGACGATCGTGGAACTCATGTAAGGCTGGTTGGGGTGGCTTATCACAGGTTATGAATATAGCGAAAGCACTTGAACCCGGGAAAGGGAAGGAAGAAAACGGTTATGGCAAAGCAAAATATATTGATGATCGACGATGACAAGAATATACGCGAGGTGGTGAAGCTCTACCTGCGCAAGGAAGGTTACGAAGTGGCGGAAGCGGCGGACGGCGCCATTGGTGCGGACTTGTTTTTCGGCAAGCAGTACGACCTCGTGCTGCTGGATATCATGATGCCGGTACAGGACGGTATGGAGACAATCAAGCAGATCCGCGCGAAATCCAACGTGCCGGTGATCATGCTGACGGCAAAGGGCGAGACATTCGACAAAGTGCTTGCCCTTGAACTGGGGGCGGACGATTACATTGTAAAACCATTTGACCCCAAAGAGCTTGTGGCGCGGGTGAAAGCGGTGATCCGCCGCAGCACGCAGGAAGAAAAATCGGATGTGCTGGAATATCAGGATTTAAAGATCGACATGCAGAACTACCAGGTTATGTACAAAGGCGAGGAACTGCAAATGCCACCCAAGGAAATTGAACTGCTGCACTTTCTCGCGGCGCGGCCTAATAAAGTTTTTACGCGCGACCAACTTTTAGAGCAGGTTTGGGGGTTCGAGTATTTTGGCGATTCGCGTACGGTGGACGTGCATATCAAGCGACTGCGCGAGAAATTTGACGAAGGCGAACCGTGGCAGATCAAGACAGTGTGGGGTGTCGGGTATAAGTTTGAGGTATAACCTCGTTGGCTCGTCAGAAAAAATCCGTTTCGCGAAATGCCCTTTCGCATGAGCGAAACAACATCGTCTAGGGAGAGCCCGCGAGAGGGGCGGAGCCTCTTTCGCGAAGCGGCCACCGCCGCGCCCAAGGGCAGAGGTTTAGTATTGTTTAGAACAGTTTTCGGGAAAATTATGGCGTTGTTTATGGCGATTATCCTCATTTCGCTCTATATTTCGGGCGCCCTCATAAGCGGTATGATGCGCGAAACGTATCTGGAAGAAAACCAGACGCAGATGTTGCGCATACTGGACGAACTGGAAAGCTGGGGAAACATTTACAACAGCGGCATCGTGCCCGAACAGCAGGTGGAAGCGAGGATAGCGGGCGTCGCCGCGAGCGACAACGTCGTGATCTGGGCCATCACCAACACAACGCCCGAAACCGTGAAAGCGACGAGCGGCGCGGTGCCGGGGGAAGATATCGCAAAATATTACGAGCAGATGTTTTCCACGCTCGAACAAAGCCAGCGCGCCGTTGTGGTGGAGGAAGAAGCGAATTTTTTCAACACGCCGGTGCTCACGGTAGCGGCAAAACTCGAGCACGGGGAATCGGAAGAACAATATAAATATATCTTTGTACACAGGCAGATCAGCGCGCTGAACGTGCCCCTCATGGCGGTGTACCGCTCGATCGTGCTTTCCATTGCCATCTCGGCGCTTCTCGCCATGCTGCTCACGTATATCTTTACAAGAAATATGCTGCGCCCGCTGACCATCGTGGCGCGCGGCGCGCGCCAGCTCGCGCGCGGACATTTTGATATTTTGCTGGAGGTGCGCTCAAAAGACGAGATAGGCCAGCTCGCCGAAACATTCAACGCGGTCGCCTACGACCTGAAAAAGTCAAAACAAACGCAGGACAGCTTTGTGGCAAACGTATCGCACGAGCTTCGGTCTCCGCTCACATCCATACAGGGCATGGTGCAGGGCGTGATAGACGGGACGATCCCCGAAAACGAGGCGCTGCATTACCTGAGCGTGGCGCTGGATGAGACAAAAAGGATGAACGGCCTCATAAGCGACCTTCTCGATCTGGCGAAAATAGAATCCGGCCAGTTCCCGCTGCAAATCACCAATGTGGAGATCAATGAGATGGTGCGCCGGCTGCTCATTACGTTCGAGCGGAAGATCGACGTGAAAAACCTGATGGTGGAAGTGGAGTTTGACCACGACAAAGAATACGCGCAAGCGGATGAAAACAGGCTGATGCAAGTGCTGCAAAACCTCATGGACAACGCGATCAAGTTTGCCGATTATAGCGGAAAACTGCGGATATCCACGATGTCGGACGATAAAAACGTGTTTGTGAGCGTAAACAATTCGGGCGAACCTATCCCGCGGGCGATGATCCCGTACCTGTTCGACCGTTTTTATAAAGGCGACGAATCCCACACGCGTGTGAAGGAAGGAACGGGGATCGGCCTGTCCATTGTAAAAAAGATACTGGAAGAGCACAGGCAGAAGATATGGGTAGAATCGGACAGTATGGGCGGGACAACCTTCACATTTACGCTGAATAAAGCCCGAATACTGCTGGAAAAGTAATATTTTCCAAAAATATAATATTTATTCAGATTTTGTTCACGCATTCTTCACAAAAGAGCAGTATTATGAAAACAATAGAAACCTTCAGGAGGATTCAGTTATGAGCGATTATTCTTTCAATCAGCCAAATGGGAACGGCAATACAGAACCGGAGGCACGGCAGCTTCCTACGCTTCCTTCCTCACAATAATACTTCAAATAAATAAATAACGATCCTTTAAAGAACCTACGCTTCCTCGCTCACAATTTAACTTCAAATAGATAAATAAAGA
>QMCD01000543.1_pt1 | contig 24235 bp, 19 predicted proteins | sample 1821841 | NCBI WGS metagenome assembly QMCD01 (sample SAMN01991225, study PRJNA193472) | Termite gut metagenome, whole genome shotgun sequencing project. | isolation source: worker | host: Macrotermes natalensis | reverse complement strand
CTACCGGAATTAGATTTGTTGCTGTTCTTAAGAAAAAGTCCTCTTCCAGCGTAGAGTCTTCACGTTTGTAGTAAAACAATTCGTAGCCGCTCTTCACCAGTGCTTCTCCAACAAAATTCTCATAAAGCGCCCCTTTGTAAACACCGAGGTTTCTGTTTGCTCTTAAATCATCTTGTGCCTCTTCGTCCAACATTGCTATCAGTAACCCGTTATCAGAAAAGTAAATCTTATATTTGGACTCGTCGTAATTACCTCTAAGCGGTAGTTCGGGGTAGTTCAAGCAATAACATGTATTGATGATACCTGCTTCGGACAACCACTCCACGCAACCCCGATAGTCTTTGAATCTTGCTCCTGATGCTACTTTAGATATTTGAAATTTCTTATTGTCTTTCGCAAGTTGAAGAGGGATTCGATTAAACACATTTGTTATTCTGGTTTGATCCACGCCATCGGCGTATTTCTTGATATCTTCTTTGTAGTCGATAATTAATTGTCTCTGTGTCTCGAGAGAACCGGTGAAACTATCAGTAACTATATAGTCTCGCACTACAGCCGGCATTCCTCCTAATATGCAGAAATCTAAGAAATGCGAATTGAATGTGGATACTTCTATTTCATTAAAAGGTTTGCAATCAATCATATGATTCAAAAGCTCATCAACAGTTGTATCGTTAAAGCCTTTTGCCCAAAGAAATTCTTCAAAGTCTAGTGATCTCATAATATAATCACTTTTATAGCCAACGCTATTGCTCTCAATTTTTTTATAGTTAACACCAAGCATCGAGCCGCTGCAAATCACATCAAAACGTCCGTCTAGGTTAAAAAACTTCAATGAAGTAGAGATGTCAGGGAACTCTTGTAATTCATCGAAAAAGATTAGTGTGCGTTCAGGAACAAAGTGCTTTCCAGGATCGATGAGCGTTATGTTTTTGATAATATTTTCCGCACTGTATCCATCCGTTGTTATTGATTTATACTTAGACTCTTCAACAAAATTGATTTGAATTACACTCTCATAGTTCTCAGCGCCAAACTTGAGAATGGATTCAGTTTTCCCCACCTGCCTCGGCCCTTTGACAATCAGTGGTTTTTTGTTAGTACTAGATTGCCACTCTTTAAGATACACATCTATCTTGCGTTTTAGGTAAAACATGTACGTGGTCACCTCAAATCTCCTTTAATACTATAGGCTATTTAAGGCTTGCAAGCAACGAAAATGCGATTTCATGAGTGAAAAAACTGCTAAAACTACAAAAAGATGAGCGAATATAAGCACAATTGTCACATTTCATGAGCGAATCATGGTGTTTCCTTATAGTAACCGGTAGAAAATGTGCTTGTTATCAAGCCCCTAGCAATGCTGCAGGCACAACATGGATACCGTCTTTGCGCGTATATGCAGTACTTCCTGAGTTAATAATCATTCCAATAACTGTTCTGGTTTTAAGGTTATTTCGTAACCAGTTAAGTCTTTTCGCGTCGTCATCGGTGGCTGCCTCAGCCATCTTTACTTCTATTGCAAGGATTACATCATCAAGCTCGATAATAAAATCTATTTCCCATCCATTTTTTGAGTCTCTAAAATGACGCAGCTCCGCATTATTTACTTGCGAATATACTTTCAAGCTTTGTGCAACAAGTGACTCAAAAAGTCTGCCTGCAATCGATGCATGTTGCGGTCCCAGCATTTTGTGTTCTGCGCCTCGTAATAGTTGATCGTAAGTTACTCTCAGCAATCTGGCGCATAAAGCAGGATCAACAAGGTAGTGCTTTGGTGACTTGCCTAATGGTGTCAAGGTGTTTACGGTTGGGAGCCAAGCATCAACGCGATCAGTGATCCAAAGACTGTCGAGAATATCTCTATATCCTGTAGTAGAAATTCTTGAAGGTTTTTTAGCATCTCCCGGAGTGGATGCCTCCATTATGCTTTGGTAACTGGCGGTAGAAGCGGTAGCAGATGCGTAAGCACGGAGCCAGTTTTTTAGCACATCGGGTTTTCGAACCATAAGACCTTGTTCGGGAAACTCTTTTTGGATTATGTTGTCTATATATCCATCCAGTGCCAATGAAACAGCTTGCATCGAACGATTTCGTATCCCCGGAAACCCCGATTGGACAATCTCTTTCAGATAATCCGGCAGGCTAATATCGGTAGACCCAAAGACAGCATCTGCTTTACCCAAAAGAAGGTCTTTTATGCTCACTGATGTTTTTGTAAGAACACGCTCTTGCAAAGATAATGGACGCATCTTGATGCGAACAATACGACCTGCTCCGCTATGCAGACTCACTCCCTGTGGCACTGCACTACCCGTTAGAAGGAATTGAGCTGATGCACCGTCTTCATCAACAAGTCTTCTAACCATGTCCCAACTTTCTGGCAATCGTTGCCACTCGTCAAGTAAAAGTAGCTTTTTTTGTTGAGCAAGTACCGCCGCACCACCCTTGACTAACTCTTTTCCCTCCGTGGTGTCAAGCTTAATCATGCTGGCAGACAGACGTTGTGCCGTAGAGGTTTTGCCAACCGCTTTTGCCCCAAATATCTCTACAGCAGGGAGTTCCGAAAATGTATCTTTCAAATACTCATCAATTAATCGCGGTTGATATTTGACATCCATTCTTGGCACCTTCTCAAAACGTAAATAACCTTTTATAGGCACTATACTATACCATTTGCGGATGATTTAGTATACCATTTGCGGATGACTTAGTATACCATTTGCGGAGACCTTTGTGTTGCTCTACAGAATAACTCTCACTTGTCGGTTACAATGCGCCAAATGTTATACGGTTTCAGTTATTTGCTGAAGTATCCTATGGCAACTATGCTTGTTGACCGCAGTGAAAAGAGTCCTTGTGCCTAGACGTCCTACTCATCAAAGTGATGTTAGTGAACGCGACCCTAGTCGCCCGTGTTCGGCGGCTATTCTCGTTTATCTTGCGTTTACTGTAAAGGTTTTGAATGCCTCCATGAGTAAACGCTCATCCATATCCACAACCCAATATATCATGTTGATATCGTTAATACGTGGGGGAGATCATCTGCGTGTTAAAGAGGTTGCAGATATTTTAAGTATTAATCACAGTACAGTATCTGTGCAGGCGGCAAAACTTAAGGAGGCTGGGTATTTAAGCTACAAGACCTCTGAAGATGACAATAGAGGTATGGAGTTGCATATAACTAAGGCCGGAAAAGAGATCGTTGATAGAACGGACAAGATAGTTGCGGAGGCTATAAATACCGTTTGGCAACCGCTTTCTTCTGCGCAAAGAAGAGGCATGTTAAAGAGTGCGCTTAGTGCGGTTGGCAAAAACAGGCGCAGGCAGGAAAATGGTATGCATCGCGCAGACACCGCTTATGCAGAAGGTATACTTATGAGTATCAGGGCTTTTTAGGCTACTGCTAAACTTTATGGGCTGAGTTATTTTGAGGCAACAGCGCTTGCAACTCTGGATGAGAATGGCAAAGCTGTGGCAAAAGGGCTTCTTGCAGAGCTGCTCTTGATAAAAGCCAATTACCTTAGCCAGGTTTGCGAAGCTTTGGCTAAACGCAATTTGGTAAGTGAGGAAACAGATGAAAAGGATCGTCGTGTAATACGCGTCAAAATAACTAAAGAGGGACGCGAACGTGCTCGTCGTACAATGCTCGATATGGATGCGGTGATTGCCAATGGATTATATGAAAGTACTGCCGAAGAGCAGAGTCTATTTCAAGATATAGCGAAAGCGATAGTCGAAAATGAAATTTACCATCGAAGATACGGGTTTTATGAGTAAAAAAAGCTGCATTAAAAGTCTTATGGTGAAAAGATTTCTTTAACTTTCCACTAGCACCAACCGTTTGTTGTGGATTCCCGCGCAGGCGGGAATCCACAACATAAGCTATGCCTACACTTTTAATACAGCGCCATTATTGCTGGTTTCAGGTTGCAGGTGCTGCATTTACACCTACTGCTTTTTAAATAATAATTTCGTCAAAATCTGTGTCATTCATGCAGTCTTTAACACGCATTACCAGATTGGGTTGTGTTTGTGTTGATGCAGGTAGTGGTGCGGCATCGGCGGTCAGGTTCAACGTAGAATATGTGCTTTTTAGCTCATCGATAGGCGCAAAAGCCAAAACTCGTTGTGGACAGGAGGCGACGCACGCAGCTTCCTCTCCTTGCTCAAGCAGTGCGGTGCAGCCATCACATTTTTGAGCCAGACCATCTGCGATGATAATGGCGTTGTATGGACAAACAGGCGCACAGTCTCCGCAACCATTGCATTTATCCTCATCAACTTGCACAAGCCCTAGTTCGTCTTTGTATAGGGCATCCAGTGAACACTTGGGCATACACGCCGGCTCTGCGCAATGATTGCAGGCCATTGAGATGTGATACATACGAGGAGTGTAACCGCTTCCTGTCATGAAAGTTCTTACCGTGCGAAAGTTGTCGCCCACCTCAAGATCATTTACATCCTTACAAGCAACATGACATGTATGACAGCCAATGCAATTTTCAGCATCAAAACAAAAACCGTATTGTTTCATGACTACACCTCCTCACTCGACATAATAGGCACGATGGGTTCCATCAAGGCATCCGGTTTTAGCTCCAGAGGACCTGTGTATTTTTCATAATTAACTAGCACGGAGTTCCAGCCATTCAAAAACGGTGTTGTGGTGCGGTTTGATGGGGTTAAGATGTTGTCGGCTCCTGCCAGATCAAGACCGCTATTCTCGTCGATGCGTGCGGTTGCTCCGTGAGGTACGCAGATTACACCGGGCATAATGCCGCGGCTGACCGTCGCTGGCCTAAGGAATGCGCCTTGCTCGTTATAGACTTTGATAATGTCACCTTGTTTGATGTCGCGCTCTGCAGCGTCTTGTTTGTTGATGAAGACCGGGTTTTGGAAAGCTTCACGTAGCCAAGGTAGGTTATCGCAATCGGTGTGCGCACGTCTGAGGTAATGGTTGTGGGTCATTTGAATGGGGAATTGACCCTTTTTTGTGCGCTCTTTGTCCTCGAAAGTGTCAGCGTAACCATAGGGGTGTTCAAGGTATTTGGGTAGCGGAGATACTTTTACGTAGTCGAGTGCTCCGCTTCCGCCATCCGAATAGCCGTTTACCATGTCATACCAGTCAGATTTTGCCTGACAATAGATTTCCATTTTGCCACTTACGGTGCTTTCTAGCGGATGAGCATCCGGGTCATTTCTGAAATCCTGATAGGGGATGGTCACAAAGGCATCATCTTTGCTGCGCTTGATGCGGTAAACACCATTGTCTAAGAACTCCTCAAAGGGAAGAATGCCTTCTTGAGGCTCTGCTTCAACACCATAGCGATCAATGTCTTCTTGAGTGATCGTAGCTATTGGCTTATAGGAACCGTCAGGCTGCATTTCTGATGCTTGTGACATCTGCTCAAACCAGAGCTGCTTCTCGGTTTTTGGCAACAATGCGCCTGTTTCGATGCCAAGGCGATCAGCAAGTTCCTGAGCGATCTCCGGGTCGGTTTTGGTGTCGTATAGCGGCTCAATGATCTGGCGCCAGGCGAAGACGTTTTCTTTATCGGAAGAGATTGCAGCTCCTGAGTACAAGCAGCTGGCTAATGTTTCCCATTTCGTGGGAATCGGTAAAACAATATCAGCATATTTTGCGTCCAGTTTCAGCAGGTATGCTTGGCTGCACACGAAGTCTACTTTGCGAAATGCCTCAATGCCCTTATTAATGTTGGCCTGACTCTGCAACATATTGTTGGTCTCACTGATGATCACATGAATATCAATGTCGCGTTTCTCAAGCTTGACCTGTTGCTGACCGGGGAAATTGCTTCCGGCAAACCAATATTCACCATCAACAATGTTATCCCACATGCAATCGGTTGAAAGCACATCGTCAATTGGGTTTCCGGCATTGGTAAATCTTGATGGTGGTCCACCCATTGGTTGTAGTGTTAGAGGTGGCCCACTATTAAAAGCGCCGTAGTATTGATCGTTGGCGCAGGCGTTTCCGGGCTTACCAAAATGTCCGCCCATAGCCGCGATGGTCATAAGCAATTGGGGGAAATTCTCGGAACCTTTGTTGCGTGCCGGAGAAGCACAGGCATTTATCGATACATTGTTTTGACAGCCCATGATGTCCGCTAAACGCTCGATAAGATCGATGGGAGTTCCGCACAGGTCACTTGCCCAAGCAGGCGTTTTGGCTATGCCATCGCTATTGCCCAAGAGATAATCCTTAAAACTCTCATCACTCTTAGCGTCCGTAGGCATGTGCTCTTTATCAAACCCTACAGTGCAGCGGTTGAGATAATCCCAATCAATCAAAGAGCCGTCTTGGTCGCGCTCTAAAAGCGAATAGGCAACGCCAAGCAGTAATGCTGTGTCTTCTCCCGGGCGCACCGGTATCCACTCTGCGTTTGTAAACCCGGCGGTTGCTGAGTAATCCGGCCCGACAAACACAAACTTCGAGCCTTTTTCTTTGGCGTGTTTTAAGTAGTAAGAGGGATTGCCAAAAGCACACCAAGCAGCGTTGTGCCCGTACAAAACGATGTAATCGGAGTTTTCCAAATCCATACGGTCATTGACTTCGGTGCCAAACGACCAGCCTACAAAACCAAACATCTCATTATGCAGCCCAAAAGTGCCGGTAGATTGCGTGCCTGAACAGTCTACGTAGCCGCCAAACGCGCTTAGAATTCCACCGAGATATCCTTCAAGATTGACCATGTTCATATAAAAGATAGAACGATTGCCGTAGTTTTCTTTGGCATGTTTAAGCTCGGCAGCAATGGCATCTAAAGCCTCATCCCAGCTAATACGCACCCACTCATCTTTACCGCGCAAGCTTTTGTCGCCACCGGTGAAAGGCTGCCAGTGTTTACGTTTCATGGGGTATTGCAATCTGTCGGGTCCAAAAATCTGTTGACGCATGGCGTGACCCATAGCGCATGAACGCGACTGCGGCCACTCCCAGGAGTCGGGATGTGTGTCGTCGGTCTTTGTTCTCAGCACTTTGCCGTCTTTGACTAAGACCTTTACCGAACACCTGCCTCCGCAATTATGCCAGCAAGGTGCAGACACCCATTTAGCGTTGGATTCATCAGTTTTTTTCATAGATTTCCTTTCGCTCCGATCATGCAAGATTATGTATTTTGGTGCAATTTGCGATGCGAAAAGTCTATATTTACTGCTCAACGCAAGCAATATTTCAATGCATCACTGAATCAGTGATTAACTGAATTAAATATAGTTGTTGAGAAGATGGATTTCCGCCTTTGCGGGAATGACAGGGATGGTAAATGACGGCGCGATGGAAAACTGGATGGATTCCCACCTTCGCTGGAATGACAGAGAGGATGCGGGAATGACAGGGGTGAGTTGCGAAGATTAGATGGGGTTGCGGTGTAGGGTTTGTTTGTGAGAAGAGGCGAGATTTTTAGTGGCGCTTCTAGTGCAAAACGAAGCTTTTATCGGCTGCTAGTTCTGCGATTGTAGTGCCGTCTATGTAGCTGTCGATTGCGCTTCTGAGTCCTGTCCAAAATTGTGCTGTGCCGCATAGTTGTTGACGGGGGCAGGCTTCTACTCCGGAATCTGTGATGCAGGCTATATCCAGCACACCGCCTTCGGCGGCGCGCATTATATCGCCGGCTGTTATCTCGTCAGCCGAGCGTGACAGGAGATATCCGCCTTGGGCACCGCGGATGCTGGTCAGGTACCCTTCCTTTGTAAGTACCTTGGCCAGTTGCTCAAGGTACTTTAAGGAGATGTTTTGGCGTAGCGATACTTCGCGCAGTGACACCGGACCACTGCCTTGGCACTGCGCTATATCGATTGCAAGATGCAGAGAATATCTTGCTTTTGACGAGGGTTTCATTAGTACTCTTCCGCGTCCTCTTCATCTTCGTGAATGTCGGTCTTTGGTTTTTCCAGACCCTCAATGACGATGCCATTCTTCTCGGCATAATCCCAAAGTGCAGCGTGGATCGCCTCTTCGGCTAAAAGCGAACAGTGCACCTTAATTGCCGGTAGTCCGTCCAGCGCCTCGCATACCGCATCGTTTGTTACCTGCAAAGCCTCTTGGATGGTCTTGCCTTTTACCAGTTCGGTGGCCATACTGCTGGTTGCAACTGCGGCTGCACAGCCAAAGGTCTTGAACTTAACATCACGCACGATGTTCTCATCATCAATATCCAGATAAACGCGCATAATGTCGCCGCATTGGGCGTTTCCTACGGTACCTACGCCACTGGGATTGTCCATCTCGCCCATGTTGCGTGGGTTTGTAAAATGATCCATAACTTTATCGCTGTAAGCCATTATTACTCCTCTGATTAATCTGCCTTTAATATCAGCCAACAATTATTTGACGGCGGACAAGGCTTTCTTTCCTTGTAAAAAGTCCTCGTAAAGTGGACTCATCTTACGCAGATGCGCTACCACTTCTTTTATTGCTTCAACCGTGTAGTCGATGTCTTCTTTAGTTGTGCTCTCGCTTAAGGTAAGTCTCAGTGAGCCGTGTGCAATCTCATGCGGTAGACCAATCGCCAAAAGCACGTGGCTCGGATCAAGCGATCCTGATGCACAAGCCGACCCGCTTGAGGCTAAGATCCCCTTTTGCTCCAGGGAGAGAAGCAGGGATTCGCCCTCGATAAACTCAAAGCTAAAGTTAGCGTTATTTGGCAGGCGTTTGCTGCGGTGACCGTTAAGCCTTACGTGCTCTACCTCTGCCAAAACTCTGTCAATCAGGTAATCACGCAGCTCTGTCTCGTATTTGACCCGCTCATCAAAGCTTTCCATGCACATATCCAAAGCTTTAGCCATGCCGATAATGCCCGGTACATTCTCAGTTCCGGCTCTGCGCTTGCGTTCTTGCGCTCCACCGTGCACAAAAGAGCGCGTTTTTACGCCCTTGCGAATGTATAAAAAGCCAATACCCTTGGGACCGTGAAACTTGTGTGAAGAAGCAGAAAGCATGTCTACGCCAAGCTCATCCACATCTATGGGGATGTGGGTTAAGGATTGCACGGCATCGGTATGAATAAGTGCTCCGTGCTTATGAGCAATCTCAGCCAGTTCTTTGATCGGCTGCAAAGCGCCTATCTCGTTGTTGCCATGAATTATCGAGACCAGAATCGTGTCTTCGCGAATTGCCGCTTCAAGATCGGCGGGGTTGATAATGCCGTCGCTATCCACAGGCAGATAGGTAACCTCAAAGCCATGTTTTTCAAGCCACTCGGCTGAGTGCGAGATGGCGTGGTGCTCGATGGAAGATGTGATTAAGTGTTTGCCTTTATCCTGATAGACATCAGCTGTGGTCTTAAGTGCCCAGTTGTCACTTTCTGTGCCACCGGCAGTAAAGTAGATGTCTTGAGGAGCTGCGTTGATGTGAGCTGCAATACGCGCACGCGCTTCGGTGATCTCAGCTTTAGCCTGTTGACCAAACTCATAAAGCGAAGAAGGATTGCCGTAATGCTCAAGGAAGAATGGTACCATCGCGTCTAGAACCTCAGGATAAACACCTGTGGTAGCGGCATTGTCTAGGTATATCTGACGGGTCATGGTTAATCCTTTCTTGTTCTACAGTGTTCCGGCTGCTCGTGCAGCATCTACTTCATCTATGGCAGCTTTTGGCGTTGCATCACAAGTGCCATCGCCAAGCTTGATAAGCTCAATTTCATCAGCAACTTTTACTTCGCCGTCCTTGCGTACAACGCTAAAAATGCCCTCTCTGGGGAAAATGCAGTCGCCGGCTTGATGATAAATCGCGCAACGTGTATGACAGACTTTACCTATTTGGCTGATCTCAAACTCGCTGTCGCCAATGCGAAGTACGGTACCGATAGGTAGGGTAGGAAGCTCCATGCCAATAGTGGTGATGTTCTCGGCAAAATCGCCGGCTTTTACATCAAGACCCATTCCGCGAGCCTTTTCGATGCTTTCTTCAGCCAGGAAAGATACTTGGCGGTGCCAGTCGCCGGCATGAGCGTCGTTTTCAACGCCCAGATCTTGAGCCACGCAAATGATGCCTTCTGCCACAGGGGTCTTGCGAGTACCTTTTCGCTCAGATATGTTTACAGAGGTAACCTTGCCAAGAATAGTTTTTTCACTGCTTGCTGTAGTCATTTATGGTGGTTACCTTTCTCTCGTTGGTCTCTATAGTTAGCATAGGCTAACTGTGTGTAGAGAGAAAGTATAGTGCAAAACTCTTTCAATTCCTAGAGAATTACTATGAAATGTTTGATTTCTGTCATATTTTCATTTGTGAATAGTGTTTTAAGGCTATCTGGGCGATCCGTTCCCTTTGTATTATCATTCCCACAACCCCCTGTCATTCCCACAACCCCCTGTCATTCCCGCGAAGGCGGGAATCCATTGACGTAGCTTTTTACGATGTGGATTCTCGCCTTCGCGGGAATGACAGTAGTACGAATAGTGTTTTTCAATTAAAAAAGAGCCTTGCGGCTCTTTTTTAATTGCTATGTTGTGGGTGTGGTTGGCGTTGTGGGCGTTGTTGTCGCTGGTGGAGACTCGGCGCTTTTTGTTACGCTTATCTCGCCTGCAACTCTTGTGCCGTCTACTTCGGTGTAGCCAATCTTAACCTCGTCGCCTACGCCTACCAATAATACGTCCATTACTGCAGGTATTGCGAAGTCGTAGATGTTGTTATCACCTTTAAGCTTGACATAGAAGTGCGAGTTGCCTTCAATTACAGCTGTTGCGATACGCTCTACCGTGCCCGAAGCTTCCGTGTAGTCCGGGGTAGGATCATCTGGTACGTCAACACCGTTTGTTCTAAGAAGTGTAAGATAGGTGCTCTGCGTTTCTTGCAGCGTGCTGCCTACAGCTACGTTTTGATAGCGCTGAATGTCTAGCATCGCATACATCTTTACCAACCCGGCTGCATCTTTGAGCGCCATAAAGTACGTTGGCTGAGAGTTGATATTTAACAGCAACGGGAACGTGGCGGCATAGCCGAGATGCTGAACCTGTCCTTGCGCCGAGTTCATAGCCGAATCCTCTGTGGCTCCGGCTATCGCATAGAAGTGCGATTCGGCTGTGCGCTGATTAACCAGAACAAAGCCAACTATCGAGCTGTCGGATACGGCCGAAGTAACGCCGGTGTAAACCCATACATCGTCATCTTTAGCGATGTAGTTGTATCCCTGCATGCCATTAACGCCCGGTGTTGTTTGAACTACGCCGGTCTGTCCCAGCCATGAGTTGATCCAGCCGTTCTTATAAGCGCCGAACCAGTTGTACTGCTCAATCAGTAGCTCTGCCGGATAAACGCGGTCTACCCAAGTTGGGCACTCTTCTACTGGAAGATCTGTGCATTCACCGGTCACAGCATCGCACAACACAACACGTTGGATTGTCGTGCCGCCAAATAGACCTATGGTGCGCTTCTGCACAGGACAAACCCACCAAGGATGACCTTCTTCGTCTATCTCAAAAGATATTTGATCAAACATGTAAAAGGGGAACGACAACTGAACGTGTCTATCGATATTGCGCGTGAAAGGTTCAGATTGCGAATACTTAATAGGCTCGTCCAAGCGCACGATCTCGGTTTGCTGTGTGGTCATGTCCACCAAAACAAAACCGGGCAATCCTTGCTCTTGGTTGTTAAACCACTTGATGAGGTCAGCGTACACTAAAGGACTTACGCGAACCGGGTGCCCTTTGTAGTTTATCTGGCTATAAAGTTCCGAGATCTCAAACTGACTAACATATTCGGGGATTGCACCCATGACACGGCTGCCCAGTAGTGCAGCTGAGTTTCTATCGATTATTGGTATCTCTGAGTAATTAACCTCGTGGATGTCTTGGCTAAAGTCGCTGTCTTGTGAGTTAAGTATGGCAGCATATCTCTCGGCATTACCCGGGAAAAAGACTGCTGAGACCAGCGCACCAATTATGCCTACAACCACTACAGCGACAGGTATATAAGACAGCCACTTAAACGTTTTGGCTTTCTTCTCAGAAGCCTCGCCATCTTTTGTTGATGTGGCATATTTGCGTGAGCGCGAAGACAGCCACAAGAACAGTGGCGCTAAGACAAAGATGCCCACAAAGAACCAGGCATCGCTGCTTTGGATATTGATTGCCGGGTGAAACCACCAGTAGCAGATCAAGATCGCCGGGATTAAGATGATCAGAAATATGATCATCAGTCGTCTGAACATTTTTTTAGTAGCCTCGGTTTGCTGCTTTGGGGTATATGTCCAAGTTGGCATTTGACCACCACCACTACCACCACTACCGCTCCCACCCTGGTCAGACTGGTTGGTAAATCCGCCAAGCCCTTGCAAGAGATCTTGTAAGTTAAATCCTGGTTGTTGTGCCATTGCTGTCCTATCCTCTTACTATCGAGTTGTTATTGGTGGCGTTTGCGCCATTACTCCTACTGTGATCGTGACTGTGCTACCTTTCTTCACCTCTGTACCCGGCTTTGGATTACACGCCGAAACCTTGCCAACATTTTCGGGAGGAGCAGTAGCTGCTAAAGTTTTCTCCTCACGCTTCACGGTAAATCCAAGCGCTTTAAGCTCGCTTTCTGCTTCATCTGCAGACATTCCGACAATATCATCAGGTATCTTTGCCATTTCCGGCCCAGTTGAAACTTCTACATTAACTACAGTTCCGGTGTCAACCATAGTTCCGGCTGTAGGATCTTGGCTGATAATTTGGTCTTTCGGCACATTGTCACTGGCAACTTTTGTTACTTCTCCAAGTTTTAAACCTTGAGCTTCAAGAGCCTCTTTAGCCTGACTCTCAGTTTTGTTCGTAATGCCCGGAACACTGGTGCGCTCTTTACCCCTAGAGACATTGTAGGTCACTGTGGTGCCGGCATCTACCTCGGTATTTGGAGCTATGCTTTGGACGCAGACCTGCTTCTCCGGATAGGTTGCATTAAATTGCTCTTCACCACGTTTTGGATTTAATCCGGCTTTTGTAAGTAGATCTTCAGCCTCATCAGCGGTTTTACCAAGTACGCTGGGAACCTTAACTTTATCCGGCGGCTTTGGTCCGGAAGACACGGTCAGCTTAATTTGCGTGTTAGGATCGACCTTAGTTTTTGCGGAGGGATCGGTCTTAATTACCTTGCCTTCCTCCACCGTATCGTGAGCTTCAATAGTAGTATCGCCAACCCTTAGACCGGCTGCTAAAATCTTGTCTCTGGCCTCAGTTTGCGTTAACCCAACAACGTCCGGCACCTCTACTTTGCTCGGTCCGCCGCCACCCATTACAGCCCATAAGATGCCACCAATAATTGCCAAACAAGCAATGGTGGCGATAACTGCAATAATTATCATGCGGTTGCGTTTTTTGCGGTCGGCTTCTTCTTTTGCTCTGGCTGCCGAGCGCATGCTCAATACCTGCTGACCATTCATACCTGCAACCGGCATAACGGCAGTATTGGTTGGAGGTTGTGCAGCGCTTGAACTGATCACCGGCAAAGCTGCACCCATGACCCTGGTCTTTGCCGCAGGAGCATCTACGTTGGCATCGATAGGACGACCTGCCAGATAGTTGTTTAGCGCAGTGCGCATTTGTTCAGCTGTTGCATATCTGTCTAGCGGATCTTTTTCCAGGGCACGTAAAACTATGGCTTCCAGCTCCGGGTCGATGTCAGGGTTAAGTTCGGTAGGGGGTAAAGGCTCTTCGTTTACTTGCTTGAGCGCTACCGCCACCGCATCCGGAGCATCAAAAGGAACTTGTCCGGTTATTGTTTCGTACAACACGACACCCAACGAGTAAAGATCTGTTGCTGCCGTGAGCTGTCTGCCCTGAGCTTGCTCGGGTGAGATGTAGTATGCGGTTCCAAGCACGCTTCCGGTTTGTGTCATCGACGAGCCGGAAGAGCGAGCGATGCCAAAATCCATTACCTTGGAGTTGCCGTCCGGCTGCACCATGATGTTGTGCGGTTTGATATCGCGATGGATGATGTCATATCCGTGCGCAACGCTAAGGGCAGCGCAAACTTGCGATGCGATCTCAGCTGCTTTGCGTTGATTGATCGCTCCACGCTGTTGTATGGCTGTTTTAAGATCGGTGCCGCGCACATACTCCATAACTATATAGTATGTGCCGTCAACGCTATCTTGACCCCAGTCATAAATGTTGACGATGTACGGACTTTGCAAATTAGCCGCAGATTGCGCTTCTTGCTTAAACCTGGCCGCAAATGTGGGATCGCTTGCATACTGAGGGAGCATGACTTTTACTGCGACTGTGCGCCCTAAAACCTCATCGGTGGATTTGTAGACTTCAGCCATGCCACCGATGCCGATTTTTTCTACCAATCGGTATCTATTACCAAAAACTCTGTCTATCACGTCATTCTCCAAAAATTCATAGTCTTAACAATAGTATACCTTAATCCGCAGGGTCTCTCTTGTTTACAGACTGTCTATCTTACGCGACACAAACTAACATCACACTTACACTCACTCACGTTAATTGGCAAAAGCTGCCACGGCTGCCTTGAAAATATCACCGGCTTTTGGTGTGGACGCGCCCGAGGGAACTTCCTCAAGCACTATAGCCACAACAATTTTGCGCTCGTTTATCTCGATATAACCAACAAACCATGCGTTGTCTTGAGCCTTGCCGGTCTCGGCGGTACCTGTCTTGCCTCGCACTGTATATCCGCTTACGCGTGCTTCGGTGCCGGTGCCCTCGCGCACTACCGACTCCATAGCTTGTTGCACTTTTTGCGCAACATCCGGCGTTGTTGCCTGATCGTAAGTTACCGGCGAGTTGGTACGAATAACGGTGCCGTCGGCACCGATAACGTGGTCTAGGAGATATGGTTTCATGACTGTTCCGTTGTTGGCAATGCCGGCACCTACCATAGCCATCTGAACCACGGTTGCTTGAGGCCCGCTTGGGCTTTCGTGATAACCAACAGGTTGACCAACGCCTGCCCAGGCAGTTTCCCACTGAGTCATCTCTTCGGGATCAGGCATCAGCGAGGTATTTAGCAAAAAGTCGCTGTCAAGGTTGCGATTAAAGCCAAAGCTTGCAGCAGTGGCGCAGAGTTTTGCTGCCCCAAGCTGGTCGGCAACTTGGGCAAACACGGTGTTGGAAGAGACAGCAAAACCTTTCTCCAGGTTAACATTGCCATAGGCATAACCGCCATAACTTCTGATCTCGCCGGGGTTACCTTGGATATTTGTGCCAATGTTTATTGTCGATGGTGAGTCATAAGTAGACTCAAGCGTGGCGGTTCCATTTGCCAGTGCCGAGGTCAGCGTCACAGTCTTAAAAGTAGAACCTGGCGCGTAAAGCCCCTGCGTTGCGCGGTTGTAAAGCACCGATGTGCCTTCATAAGTCTCGGTTGTGGCGTTATCTTCTGCACTGGAGCCGGGTGCAGCCGAGCCACTGTTTTTAAGCACTTCCTCAATACCGTTGTTGTCATATGTTGGAGCCGAAGCTTGTGCGAGCATGGCACCGGTAGTGGCATCTAGCACCACGACTCCACCAACTTGACCGTTTAAGGCTTGCTCGGCGGCCGTTTGGATTCTGGAGTCTATGGTCAGATAAACGTCGTTACCGGGAACTTCTCTATCAGCCAAAACATCCAGAGCGGCTCCCCAAGAGCTGAGGTCAACTCGTCCTGCCAGTGTGTCGGCATATGTGCCTTCAATACCGGAAGTGCCATATATTGGCGATGAGTAACCAACAACATGCGATGCCAACGAGCCTTGCGGATAGATTCTCTGCCATCGATCATTTTCGTCAAGCTCGCTTTTTGCCAGCACCACGTTATCGGAGGTGACTATCGCCCCTCGCTGGATATTGGCGTTGCGCTCTATAGTGTGATTGTTGACGGGATCCTCGCGAACATTTTGGGCGTTTATGACCATATGCCAGGTCAAATTGCCGATCAGTGCAGCAAACAAGAAAGTAAACCCGGTTATTAAGAGGGTTAAGCGGCGACCCAAGGTTACACGACCTAGGATTCCGCCTTCAAAAGTTGTGACACCTTGCATCTCTTGACCGTGTCCGGTGCCGCTGTCTCCGGCTCTGAGCAGCAGACCGACAATAATGAAGCTGGCTAGTAGAGAGGAGCCGCCCTGAGCCATGAATGGCAAAGTGACACCGGTCAGAGGTATGAGCTTTGTCACACCGCCAACAATCACAAAAGCCTGAAGCGCTATGGCTGTGGTAAGTCCGGTGGCACAAAAGGCACCAACGTCTGATTCTGCACGCGCAGCTATTGCAAGGCCGCGTACCGTAAACATCATAAATAGCAGCAGGATTCCGGCAGCGCCGAGAAGCCCCAGCTCTTCTGCCATAGCAATAAAGATAAGATCGCTTTCTATGTATGTGATCTGATCTGAAAGTCCGCGCCCGATGCCGGTGCCAAAAAGATCACCATCTGCCAGGGAATACAGTGCTTGGACGATCTGCCATCCGGCATTTAAGCGATCAGCATAAGGGTCAAGCCAAATGTCAATGCGCTGTTGAACATGTGAAAACACCAGTGAAGCTGCAATGACACCAAAGACTGCCAGCAATGCTCCAAATATCACGTAAGTCTTTCTGCCGGTGGAGATGTATAGCATCACCAAGAACAGGCCAAAGAACAAAAGCGCTGAGCCAAGGTCGCGCTCAAAGACTACGATCAGCAAACTGATTGCCCACATAATGAGCAGGGGCAGAAGCGTTCGAAAATCGGGTATGTTAAAGATGCCTACGCGCCTTCCGCCCACGGAAAGCATTTCGCGGTTATCCGCAAGGTATCCGGCCAAGAACAAAACTACTAAGACTTTGGCAATCTCACCGGGTTGAAACGAGTAACCGGCGACCTCTATCCAAAGTTTTGCGCCATTAATTTCTGTACCAACAAACATTGGCAGCAAAAGCAAAAGAATACCTGCCAGCATCAGCGTGTATTTATATGATGCGAGTCTGCGAATCGAGGGCACTAATATAAGTGTGAGAACCATCGCTGCAATTGATACAAATAGCCAAATGACCTGACGCATGGCAACTTCAGGAGCTAGGCGCATTACAAAGGCGATGCCTATACCGCTGAGCACAAAAACTATCGGCAGCACCGCTGCATCAGCGTTGGGTGCAAAAAAGCGGATTGCGATGTGCGACAGGATAAAAGCTACGAACAAACCTATGGGCACTGCAAGTGTCTCAAAGTTGAGTGGCTTGCTCTCATTAATAATTGCTAAAACAAACAGCAAAATAATTACCGGGGAAGCGGCAATTAAGAGTAGTAGTTCTGTAGTCCTGCGATTCATCTGGTAGTTTTCTTGATTTGATTCTCGTAGTCAGTAATAATCTTATTGGCATTATCCAACGTGCCTACTTCAATACCGTTCTTTAGATTGCCGGCAACAGTTTCGCTGAGTTGTGTCACAGAGATGTCGGTCGTCTTTTCTATCCATCTAAACTTTAGACCCATAAAATCACCGGGCAATCCTCGATACACTACTACGCGATCATTCTCGGCAATTAAAAACGCTGAGTTCTGCGCGTAAAGATAGATGCCGCCGATTGCGGCAGAGATGAGTAATACAAACACCAATACAAAAGCGACGATGTTTCGAATAAAGCGGCGCTTACGTTTTGCTTCGCTTTGCGCATCGACCGAGTTAATATTGATGACAATTACGGTAATGTTATCAAAGCCGCCGGCGACCTTGGCAGCCTCTACCAGTGCATCTGCTGCCGCTTGAGGATCCGGGTTTTTTAGGAGAACGCTTTCTATCTCCTCGTCATCGAGCATTGTATTAAGGCCGTCCGAGCAAAGAAGCATGCGGTCGCCATCGTGAAGCCGCAGCTCATATGTGTCTGCTTGGATATTATTGTCAATTCCCAGTGCTCGGGTGATGACCGAGCGGTTTGGATGATTTACAGCCTCTTCTTCTGTTATTTGTCCGCTGGACAAAAGCTCTTCAACAAGCGAATGATCACGTGTGACTTGCCTTAGCTCACCATTTTGCATGATGTAAGCGCGAGAGTCTCCCACTTGGGCAACAAGCACACTGTCTTTTTCGATGACCGCAGCGGTGAGAGTGGTGCCCATGCCCATCCTGCCTAAGCCGGCTTGAGCACCTCTTAGAATCGCGATGTTTGCTTCAGCCACGGCACGCTTTAAGGTGTTGATGTCCAGGCTATCGATCTCGGCTTTCTCGAAGGCTTTAACTGCCAATTCGCTGGCTACCTCGCCTGCTGCGTGTCCGCCCATACCATCAGCGATAACAAACAGTGGATCCTTTACAAGCAATGAGTCTTCGTTGTGCTCACGGATCTCGCCGGTATCGGTTCTTGATCCGACCGATATGCCGCTATAGACCTTCTTGCTCATTGTAGCCTCACCAACAAGGTTACATCTCCGATGCTTACGGTATCGCCGTCTTCAAGCTGGGTAGCGCTGCTTATCAACTTGCCGTTTACCATTGTTCCATTGGTGGAGCCAAGATCTTCAACCAAAAGATTTTCTGCCAGTCGAGAAAACCGAGCATGACGCCCGGACACATAAGATGCAGCGATGACAATATCTGCGCCGGGAGCGCGTCCTACCACGACCGGGCCATTAACAGCGATCTTTAACCCGCGTAACTCGCGTGGACCGCGCTCAACAGCGATCGTCCAGTTCTCTGACAAACGGTTTTGTCCTTTTACCAGGCCGATGCCGGTGCGCATGGCTACAAAAAGAAAAAGGAAAAGCAGGGCTATCAGTAGTAGCCTACCGGCAAATAAAGCAATATCGATCACAACTAGATCTCCCTGAACTCAAAAGTGGTAATTCCAAAGGTTAGTTCGTCACCATCGCGTAGTAGAGCCGAGATCACCGGGCTGCCATTAAGTTTTGATCCATTGGTGGATTCAAGATCAGTAATCTTCCAAGTACCGGTAACATCTTGCGTGAGCTGTGCATGTCGGCGAGAAGTATTGGCATCATTGATGGATATGTCGCATGATTCATCACGACCGATGATCATTATTGGTTTTGATAAAGGATAACTCAAACCTGCATTGAGATTTGATAAGCGAGCCTGACCAAGAACAGTGTTTGGAGTTGATGATGCAATATTGGCTATTCTTTGTCGTTGCTCGGCGCTGTCGTTAAAAGCGTTAGCACCGCTAATAGCTGCTCCACCGGCTGCTCCTAAAGCCGCATCAAGCACAGCATCTGCATCTGCTGCCCTTGAAATGGGGTCACCAAATGGGTCTAGCGTATCCAGAGCATCAAGCGCATCCAATGCATCCGGCTCAAGATCGTCAATGTGACCACCGGGAAGCAGTGTTTGCATGTTGCCGGGCTCAAGTTTTGGAATAGAGGAGCGTTTGGAGACAGAATTCTTTATGCCGTAGTACTCGGCCTCTTCATCTCTGAGCTTTGCAACTATTGGAGCAGAAACGTTTTCGGCTATAACGTCAAACTTTCCGCTCTTTTTCAGCTTCTTGTCTACGATGAATCTGACAAGCGGTCTGCCGTCAAACTTCAGGCCGTTTTGCGACCCTTTTGCCATGAGGTATGTTTCGATTTCAGCTGCCATTGTGGGATAGAACCCAAAAAGCTTGCTGTCATCGTTTTCATTTACGAGCACTGTATATAAGGTGGGCGCATACTGCTTGCCCGCACCAACGAGTTTCTCACGATTCATTTGTTTCTCTGCGCGTTTTGCAATCTGCGCAGGCTCAATGGGGCCTCTGAAAACTGCACCTGCTGCCTTATCAAAAGCACTGTCAAGACCACCTTCGAGTCTGGAAAAGACTCCCATCAAACCTCCTCGGTTTGTTCCACATTGGTGGATACACCTAACAATATTATCAGTAACAATAGTATAAACGATAAGGTCAATCCAATTGCTACTTCAAATATATTAATACTAAAGCCTAGTAAATATGGGATCAATGCACATGTTAGCAACAAGATGCATGTAGCTGTGGTCAGCCCAAGTATTGCTTTTGTGCGGGTATATTTGTCTAAAAAGAGTGTCATTACCAGCGCGGCAAGCAAAAATGCTACTAAGTATATCCATGGTTCGGGGCTAAATATGAACTCGTACGTATAATCAATCAAGCCGGATGTGCCATACCCCGGTATAGCCATGTTTGTTCGAATGAGCGACTCGGAAAGTGTTGAAGAGGCAACCGCAATAAGCACCAAACATTGTGTAAAAGAAGCAATTAGCGCTCGCCTCCATGACAAAAGATAACCGCTGAGCAGGGGTAATGCAAAACCCAGCGATAACCAGCCAAAAAGGGGAGCAAGCATGACCAAAGTGGTCTCGGCATTGCTTTTTCGACCAAAAAGCGCCCACCAGATGACCAGTAATATAGCCAAAACTGCACCCAACAAGAACAAGCTGCGAACAAATAGTCCTGCGACAAGCAAGATGCATGCCAGAGCGCTTCCCAGGGGCGGAGCAAGCAGCGCGCTTAGTGCAACGAAGACAACAACAGCAGCCGTGACGATAAAGACGAGATCTCCTGATAAGTTCTGTAAAAGAAGGTCAAACCCACTAGCACCCAAAAAGGCAAAGCCTCCGCAGGCGATAGCCGCTATTAATCTTGCAATAAGCCCTTGCGCACGTATTGGAATGCGCTCCCAGAATGCGGTATTTACCGGTTCCAGATCGGCTTCTTCATCCTCATAATATGGTTGTGCCTGATGCCATTCATCGGAAAACTCAACTTCGTCCAGATCGCGGTTATTTACCAATACTTTTAGATTGCGTTGCCCTTTTTGTGTTGAGCCAAGAAAAGGCATGATCGCTTCAGAAAACTCCAGAATACTTGCATGGCGCTGTTCTTTATCTGCTACCAGCGCTTTGATAATGACTTCATCTGCCTGCATGTCTAGGTCTTCATGAAATGCCGATGGCAGAGGAACCGGTTCGTTTAAAATAAGATATAGCGAGTCTTTGCTGTTTTCTGCGTGGAAAGGGTTGTTGCCTGTAAGCAGCAGATAGAGCAGAACTCCTAACGCCCAAAGATCGGTGCGATCGTCAATTTCTTGCTGCTCTATTTGCTCCGGAGGCATGTATCCAAGCGTTCCGCCTTGTGGTTCTGAGAATCCTACTGTACCCGAGAGTTCCGAGAGACCAAAATCGGTCACTTTTACGTTGCCCTTGTGATCTATGAGAATATTGTCGGGCTTGATATCTAGGTGAAGCACCTGGTTTTCGTGGGCAAATTCCAAAGCCGCAGCAACATCATGTATGATTGCTGCGATCGTATCTAAGTCTAAAAGCTCTGTACTTTCTTCCAACAGATCACTAAGTGTAGGACCGTCCACATACTCCATTATCAGCAAGGCCTCAGAGCTGGTAACTTCAAAGTCGAGTACATTAACGATGTGCGGTTCATTTAACAGCGCCGCGGTGCGAGCTTCATTGATGCCGGGAAGTGTGGACTGCTTGTCCGATAAGGGAATACGTTTTATGGCAACACGGCGTTGAAGGCGGTTGTCCCAGGCGACATCTACCGTTCCAAAACCCCCTTTGCCCTTTGTCTCCAAAAGGCGATATCGATTAAGAATCAGCTGCGTTGTCAAAATGTGTCCTTGTTACATTTAAGCTGCAATAATAGTTGGTTTAGATTATAGCAAATAATCGGCACGTCCCTAAGTCAACAGATACACAAAGCACATTCTTTGTCTGCGCACAACAACAAATGAGATACGCGAAATAGTCGCGTGGCTCAAGGCTAACGGTTGCCAAATGGTCGCTATGGAGAGTACCGGCTCATATTGGAAGCCTTTATATAACATCTTTGAACAGGAACAATTGCCGGCAATGGTGTGCAACGCCTATCACATCAAGAACGTGCCAGGACGTAAAACTGACTGGAACGATGCATTTTGGATTGCTAAATGCCTTGCGCAGGGATTGCTCAAACCGAGTTTCGTACCTGAGCGTGAACAGCGCGAGCTTCGTGATATGACACGATTTCGCAAGTCGCAGATTGAAGAGCGATCACGACATATCAACCGTTTGCAGAAGTTCCTCGAAGGCAGCAACATCAAACTTGGAAGTTGGGTATCTGACGTTGAAGGTAAGAGCGCGACTGAACTGCTTGAGCTTGTTATCAGTAAACCGGATTTCACTCTGGATGACGTGAAACAGCGTATGCACAAACGGATGAAGTCAACACCGGAAGAAATATTCGCTGCTATCACTGGATACGTTACAGAGACGCAGAGGAAATTTTTGACTCATGTCATGGATGTGATTCTCCAACAGACAGCTCATATCGCAAAAACAGATGCGTTGATTAAGGCTTTTCTTAATGATGAGCAGAAAGCCGCAGTGGCGGCTTTGGACAAAATTCCTGGTATTGGTGTAACAAGTGCAGAGCAGATTATCGCGGAAACCGGCACAGATATGTCGAATTTCCGTAACCAGCACGCGTTTTCAAACTGGACAGGTACAGCGCCAGGAAACAACGAAAGTGGGGGCAAGCGTAAATCAGGCAGGACTAATCATGGTAACAAGACGCTGAAAACGACGCTGGTTCAGTGCGCTAAATCCGCCGCCAACAACAAACGGAGCTTTTTCAGCGCTCAATACGGCCGGTTGGTTTCTCATCGCGGCAAGAACCGGGCAACGGTAGCGGTTGCGCATTCTCTGGCCATCGCCATCTACTTTGTACTCTCCGGCAAAGCGTTCATAGACCTGGGTGCGGACTACTATACTCAATTTAACCGTGAGAAGAAGATTAACTCGCACGTCAAGCAGCTCTCCAAGCTTGGCGTGTCGATTCCCGATGAGCTGTTGATACAGATGATTCAGCATCCGCCTGAGTCATCCGTTTCTGCATGACTCTTTTTTTTCGCTCCGTTTGCATGGGGCTTATTTGTGTGCCTCGATTATTTGGGGTGGTCTATTCTTTTCACGTTAAAAAGAGGTAAAAGCTAAAGCTTCCATGCATTTAGAAGGTATAATACGTACAAACCACTTCTCCAACCCAGATACCTTTTTCAATGCACTTTTATACACATCCATTTCGTCTGAAGGAACTCGTACACCAGTTTCGTATGTAGTGTCTATCAACCGGACGCTGGGATTGTTACCTGCGTATGTCATACTTTGTATATATCTTAGGGCCGCTTCTTTGACATTTAACAAGGCACCGTTCCAGTGTTGCTCCAATACTCCCCACACACGTTCTATGGGATTGTACTTGCTATGATATGGAGGATAATATGCCAATGTAACTTCTGTATTATTGTCAATACTGAACTGTATCATACGTTTTATGAATTGTGTACGTGAACTGCTGTTTTCAGGGCCATTGTCCGCATTCAGCAGCAGTTTTTTCCGTCCGCCGTCATATCCATGCGATACCCAGTATTCCTCCAGTCTGTCGACCATGAAATCTGCTGTTACTTTTGTTTCACTCAGGCTTATATCTACAGTTTTTTCTTTAACATCCATTATTCCGAATGGAGTTATAAACTCATCTCCAAAATCATGGTCTAGCGCCTCTATGTTTACACGAGTTTTTCCTCCGCGAGAATATTCTCCCAGCCTCACTCTATCCTTGGTATCAATGGAAAGCCGAATTGTATCATCATCTATGGCAGCCGCCTTATGCAATTCATCTAATTTATTGAATATCGCGTTAGTTTCTTTTATTATTTTGGCTGGTTTTGTCTTCTTCACGGTTTTTACTGTATACTTCAACCTGTTCGCTATGTTACCAAGCGTCCTTTCACAAGGGAGTTCTTTATCTGTGTATCCATAGCGTTTTATCAGCTGTTTTCGTAATTCTTGGAGGCTCATGTTTGTATATAGCCTGTCCGTTTGAAATTTGGGATCTGCTTGACTTTGACTGTCGAATATTTCTGATATGTGTTCTTTCAGTTTTGGCAGCAAATCAGTTGATTTTTTCCGTCCCCGTTCTGAGAATCGGTCTTCTATCAGTTCTCCGCTTTCCAGTTCCCTTATGCCTTTGCGTATAGTGTTGCGGCTCATACCACTTGCTTGTGCTACGTAACTTTGCCCTCCGGGTTCATCGAAGGCTTTTGCTATTTCTGCTGCTGTTCTTCTTTTCTCTGCTCCTCTAAGTTTTTTTATCATATTCCCTATGATTATCTTTACTTCCTTCAGTGAACTTGCTATACTCATTTTGACATTTCTCCTTCTTTTGGTGTGTGTGCTTGCTGGGTACCTGCATTTTACACCTTTTTGGGGTAAATGTCATTTTTTTGTTCATTTTATTTTTTCCATCTGCCTAATATGCCGAAATATAAAGAAACAAATAG
>QMCD01000678.1_pt1 | contig 24271 bp, 19 predicted proteins | sample 1821841 | NCBI WGS metagenome assembly QMCD01 (sample SAMN01991225, study PRJNA193472) | Termite gut metagenome, whole genome shotgun sequencing project. | isolation source: worker | host: Macrotermes natalensis | reverse complement strand
CCGCAGGGGGAGGTGGTAGGTAAAATAAATACCTATTAATCATAACTCTAAGGAATTCTTTCTGCCTACCACCTCCCCCCTTCGGGGTACTCCTCCTCCCAGGAGGAGGAGAATAGAGATAGTCCGCGTTCGTCCGCTTATTCCGTGTCGTCCGCGTACCCATTTCCACCTAAATTCTCATTTATGACGAGACACTTATGAATAATGCAGGATAGGGGGCATAATATTCCTTAGATAATCAGCCTGCGAAGCTAATGGAAATAGCAACAGGTTATATTGGCAAGAATTGGCGTTGAATAATTGGGGAAGCGCACCAAAATCTTATTTAAACGGGATAAGTATATCATACAAAAGCAATTCTGTTGAGCGTTATAAAGTTTGTGAGGCTGTGAAATCCGTCCCATGAGACAAATTTTGCCGTCTCACGGGACGGATTTTTTCATCCCACGGGATGAATTTCTTCGTCTCGTGAGATGGATTCTTTCGTCCCGTGGGATGGATTCCGACGCAAAATCATGTGTTTTCACCGGATATAGATGGTACTTACACCGCATATATGCGGTTCGCGAACGGGATATAGATGGTGAAAACACGGGATATAGATGGTGTGCGCACCGCATATATCCCGTTCGAGCACCATCTATATCGCGTGCAGCCAAAAATCAGGAATCCGAGGGATGCAAGTATTGTAGTCAAGGAACACAAGCATTGCATTTACGAAACACAAGCAATACATTTACGGAACACAAGCAATACATTTCTGAACCACAAGTGTTCTGCGCGAGCCACGCAAGTGTTTCTCAAAAGGCTTTATAGCAATAACAAGAAGGCGTGTAGGTAAAAAAGCTGCATACACCCTAAAAAAGTTGCTGCCTCTAACACCGATGAATAAGGCGATACAGCGTGTGAGTGTAGGTATGCAAGTAAAAATGTAAAATCATGGGATATGCGCGCACACGCGTACGCGCGCGTACATTATAATGCAACCTGAGTTCGATATAATTTTAGAATGGGGAAAAGAATTGTGCTACATCAAAGGTCGAGAATCAGACGAGGGCGGAACTCCGCTTCCAGAGCCTTCCGCTGATGGGCGTCAGCTACAAACAAAGCTGTCGACAGAACTTCGCCTACGGATCCGTCTGCCGTAACAACTGCTACTCCTCTTTTCCCTTCTACCAGCTCTCCGGTCTGAGGGTTGATGATGTGTTTCCGTTCGTTCGAATCGTTACCCGAAGTAGTGAGACATTCATTTTGCAGCAGCAGCTCCGGCCGTTCCCCCGGTTGCGAGGCGGCTATTTGCCCAAAATCAACCTTCCAGCCATCAGCCAGAGGGTGATGGCCTAAAGCCAGCACAGAACTGTTTCCCATGTTGGCCAGCGCATTCTCCACGCCGTAATGTTGCAGCAGTTCGCGTATCTTTTCAAGGGCGTATCCTTTCAGGAATCCGGAAAGGTTAATGGTCAGCCCCGGCTGCAAGAAATGAAGGGTATGTTCTTGAGGTGACAGTTGGACATTGCGAATGGAGTGAGTCGTATAATTAGCCGAATGGACGGTAACATCAAAACATCCGCCTGTCCGTGCATGACAATCCACGCAGAAAGCGAGCATATCGTAAAGCTCCGGGCTGACTGGTTGCGGGCAGACGGCGGCAGTGCGGTTCAACCGCGCCAGCTCACTGTCCGCATCGTAATAGTTGCCCATCTTTTCCAAACTACGCAGCATTTCATAAACAGCGCCTACCACAAGCATCAGCGCCTCTTCGCCCTGACGGCTGCACAGCACAATATCAACGCGCGTATGCATCGACGGAAACCAGGCATAAAGCACTGCACCCTGTGAAGCTGAGAATTTGTAGAGATGTTGAATTACATTCGACATTGTCACTTTCGTACTCACTTCTTCGAGAAAATGAAAAGGCAAGCCACAAACGCGCGACTTGCCTTTCCGAAGACATAATATTGATTACAGTTCCTTGATCTTTATATTCTTGAACCACACTTCATCTCCATGGTCTTGCAGAAGAATGTTGCCCAGTTCCGAATTGCCGAAGTTAGGCCAATCTTTATACTTGCTATAATCCACCAATGCATCCCACATCTGGTTCTGACGCGTGTACTCAATCAGTTTCACGCCATTCAGCCAATGCTCTACATAGTTACCCTGTACGATAATCATAGCCGTATTGAAGTCTCTCTTGTTGAAAGGCTTGTTTTCCGGAGCGGGAATCAAGTCGTAAAGTGAACCCAGTGTACGGTTGCCGTTTACGCCCAGCTTGGCATCGGGATGCTTTTCGTCGTCGAGTATCTGGAATTCGCAACCAATGGCCGAACCGGCTCCCTTGTTCATATCAGGGTTCACGAAATATTTCACTCCACTGTTGGCGCCTTCGGTAATCTTGAAATCTACTTTCAGGATGAAGTTCCTGTATTGTTTGGTTGTTACAATGTCACCGCCGTTAGCCGATTCTGCACCGCCGCTCTTTATTACTTTCAGGATACCGTCTTCCATCTTCCAGCCTTTTTCGGGGAAAGTATTCAGTCTTGCTCCTCTCCAACCTTCGGAAGTCTTACCGTCCCAAAGGAGCGCCCAGCCTTCTTTGGCTTCGTTCGGAGAGATTGTGTTGGTGATGGCATTCACTTCCGGCGCTTTCTTGGCAGTCTGATAGTTTGCTACGTCTGTAGTGCAGATGCGTATGTCCTTCCAACTGACAGTTTTGCCTTCATCGGCTGCATTACCGATGGCGTGCACTTGCAGAGCGATAAAGCCAACGGGCGTCATATCGTCCCAGACATTGGCGCAAGGTACTCCGTTGATATAGGTAGTGATAGAATTGCCTACGGCTTCGATGCGAGCCTTGTTCCACTCGTTGTTCTTGAAGGCGCTTTGGGCTGCCGGATTCTTCGTCAAGGGATAAAGCCAGTTGCGACGGGCTTCATCATATATACCACCCGACCATGCGCGCTTCGACGGGTCTATCTCAAACTGATAGCCGTGTACACGACCATTTTGATACTCTTTCTTGCTTTCACTGCGAAGTTGTACACCGGAGTTCAGTCCGTCGTCTATCTTGAAATCAAACTCCAGGATGAAGTCGCCATAGGTTTTCTTTGTAGCGAGGAATGTGTTGGGTGTTCCCATCTTGGAGATGCCTACAATGGCGCCATCCACTACTTTGTATTCGGCTTTGCCATTCAGCTTCTTCCAGCCGTTCAGGTTCTTGCCATTGAAAAGAGGCTCCCAGTTCTGCGCCGAAAGCACAGGTGCACAACACAAAAGCAGAAGCAATAAATAATTCTTTCTCATACTTGATGTTTTTTTTATTGATTATGTAATAGTTTAAATTGGTTTTATGAATGATGATTTAGCGAAGCGGAGCTTCGCAGTGATTAGTGATTAGTGTTTAGTGATTAGTGATTAACAAGAGTATCTCTGTCAGCGAAGCTAATAGAGATACTCCTGTTAATCACTAAGAAGAAAAAGAATCCGCGTTCGTCCGCTTAATCCGTGTCGTTCGCGTATCTATTCTTACCACTAAATTATTATCTAAACACTCATCACTAATTACAGTTTATAGAACTCATCCCATCCCTTGCGAGGCGGCACAGCCGCCAACATTGCATTCGCAAATTCATTATTCGTAATCTGCTTCGTGCGTGGATCAAAGAATATTTGCGTATTGAGGCGCTGCGCTATTACGCCCAAAGAGAACACCTGGCTCAACACACCGTTTATTTCAAACGGAGAGCGAGTCTTTTCCTGTCCCATACAAGCCAACAGGAAGTTCTTGAAGTGGTTTGACGGACTCTTTGGAACTTCCGGCAACTTACCAGCCATTTCCTTAGCCTTCTCCTCGGGTATAATGGACAGTGTACTGCCATGAGTACCTCCCTTGAATGTTAAATCCTTTGTATAAATAATCTTTCCGGGATTCAATTTAGAAGCCGGTGTATCTCCTTGATTCGTAGCAGGAATGTTAGGATCCAGCCCGGATACGCCATAACCGGCGGGGATGGGAGGAAGATTATCCAGTCCGTCATACCAGGTAATGTCAACCGGCGGCATGCCCTTACGTTGCGGGAAGCGGAACAGGATAGTGGAAGAGTAAGGATAGAAATAATCATTGTGCCCGTTGGCGTACTTCATGCTCACTTCATACGGCAATCCCAGTTCCAGGAATTCGTGAACCGTATCCAGAATATGCGCACCCCAGTCGCCTAAGCAGCCCATTCCGAAGTCGTACCAGCAACGCCACTGTCCCAAGTGATAATCCTTATTATAGTCATGATAAGGAGCAGCGCACAGCCATGTATTCCAATCCATATCCTTCGGCAATTGCTGACCTTCGGGGAATTTATAGATATTTGTATCCCATGAGTGCCAACGGCGGGGATTGTTCATGTGCGCTGTTACAGCCGTCACATCCTTAATGATACCGGCATCCATCCATGCCTTGAACTGGAAGTAGTTACCTTCCGAGTGTCCCTGATTACCCACTTGCGTAGCCAGGTTAGGACGCTTCCGAGCAGCCTGCATCAACAGTTCGGCTTCATAGAAAGTACGAGCCAATGGCTTTTCCACATACACATGTTTACCCGATGCCAAAGCCAGCATGCTGATAGGGAAATGAGAGTGGTCGGGCGTTGCTATAGCTACCGCATCAAAATCATTACCCGCCTTGTCAAACAGTTCGCGGAAGTCGCGGAAGCGCTTTGCATTCGGATAGAGGTTCATTACTTTCTGGGTATGGGCAGCTCCCATATCGACGTCGCACAGAGCCACAACTTCGACCATACCGGTACGTGCAAAATCACCGATAATCTGTTCACCACGGTTTCCGATGCCGATATAGGCAATCTTCACTTTATCCGTTACTTTCTTTTGTGATGTAGAAGACTGAGCGCCCAGTACATCACCGGCGCCCAATGCCAATCCGGCGGAAGCCATGGTCATGGTCTTTAAAAAATCTCTTCGTGTAGTCATATTCCAATGGTATTTTTTAGTTTACTTGAATATTATCATTTTATACTTTATGAATCAGGAGTTAAGGAGTTAGCTATAACTCCTCATTCGCATGCTTGATCCCTTTTCTTTAGAAACAGGTTTCTTATCCCATAAAACAGAATGCGCAAAATAGTCCAGAAGACATAAAGCACGCACGAAAATGTAATGACATAGAATATAGAGGTCAGCATCTCCGAGAAAGGAGTCTTATAGGAAATAATTGCATATAGATTTGCCAGATTGCCTATAACAAAGCATGCCAGTAAGGTTAGCAATTCTATTTTCTTTCGGCGGGCGGTAAGGAGTGTATCTTTCATACGGCTTCGGGTGTTTTAGCTTGATGGTTCAGATAGTTTATTTTATACTCATCGGGGAAACAGAGCATCCGTTCCTCCTGCAAGGCCTGATCGCCCAACAGGCAAAGCATACTTGCATAATACCCTTCTTCGGCTATATGTTCCGGCTGTTTGCGGGTAATGACGGCTTCCACATAAGCTTCCAACAATAAAGAAGTACCGTCCGATTTGGGTCGCTCTCCTATGATAAAGTCACCTTTGTTTTCATTGGCAGTTTCCGGCGCCCAGCTTGTTCCGGCAAAAGGCAGGGTTTCAAATACTTTGTTCTCCCAATCATTGATCATTTGCAGGAATCCGGGTGCAGGAGGTACATTTTCAAAATAATATTTCCCTTTTTCCGGTTCCACTGTTCCTAAATTGCCCATGATCTGTTCTTCCAGACCATAGAACTTATTGGATATCACAGAGCCGAATGTCATCTTCACACCGTTATCAAATACATAGATACAGTTTATATTATCATATACTTCCCGGCCGTCCTTCCAATAAGTGATAGCTCCATGCCCCATTACTTTCTCGGGAAGCTTCCGTAGCGCCCAGCTTCCTATCTGCAATTGATGGCAAGCCAACTCGGTCATCAATCCTTTGGAATATTCGCGATACAGGCGCCAGTTTATCAGACGTTCCAGTTCAGGCGAAGGTACCGGCCGTCTCCAGTCACCATTCCGGTTCCAGAAAGCACGGATAGCGTTTATCTCGCCAAATGTACCTGCGTGTATCATCTCCATTGCTTTGATATATCGCGGGTCGAAAAGGCGTTGTTGTCCGGTGAAGAATATCTTCCCCGTGCTGATGTGCTTATTATACATGCGGAAGCATTCTTCCATCGTAATACCTATCGACTTCTCACAGAACACGTGTTTGTCGGCATCGAAAGCATCCAGCACAATCTGACAATGGGAATTAAGGGGAGTAGCTACCAGTACGGCATCAATCGTTTTATCTTCCAGCATTTTCCGGTAGTCCGTATAGGTTTTTGCTTTGGGAGCCAGTTCCAATGCACTATCAAGGGAGGGTTGATAGATATCGCACAACGCTACAATCTCCACTTTAGGATTCTGCACCAGGAAACTCATCAAGAAGCGTCCTCTTGATCCGGGTCCTACAATTGCCAAGCGGCATTTCTCATTAGACGTTTTCGTCACTTCCGAAAAAGCAGAAAGCCAAGGACTTGCCGACAGTAGCACCCCGGTGCCAAGCATCCCTATGTCTTTTAGAAACTCTCTTCTGCTGATTAATGTATTCTTCATGCTATGAACTTTAGAATAAATACGATACTACTTTTCCTTCACTCAAGGGAGTGATATAAGAATATTGTGCCAAAATTAATAAAATATTGATATACAGCATATAAGTATTGCTCAAAAAATGCAAAAAAACAGCATCGATGTGCAGCTATACCGAAAGTTTTGTTTCATTCCGTATCGTTTTTAAGCTAATTATGCGAATCAGGAGTTGGTGGAGTTAAAGGGGGTATTAGCCCTCACTGAAAAAATGAAGTGCCGGAATTAAGTTCTCACACCGTTACTCTTATCTCTTTCCGTAGTGATAGCTAAGGAAAATCCTGCCGGATGCAAATATGTTAATCTTCCGCAAGAAGAACAATAAGAATCGGCACCGACACCGACACCTTTATTTTCCTAGCCTGCATTATTCATGCTTCAGGAGTTACAAAGAGTTTGAACTATACATGTATTCCGGAAGATTTTCAGTGAAATTATACATAGATGTATAATACATACATGTATAATTTGTATATTTGTCCATTGATAAATGGAGGATAGAATATGAAATCACCTTTTCAGTATGGAACATTGGTTGATAAAGAGAGTTTTGTTAATCGTGTAGAAGATAGGCGTCAGTTAAAGGATTTCCTTTCTGCCGGTATAAATGTAATGCTGATATCTCCCCGGCGTTGGGGAAAATCTTCACTTGTGAAAGTTGCAATGAATGAGTTGACAGAAGAGAATAAGAGAATGCGTATTTGTTTTATTGACGCATTTAGTGTGAAAACAGAAGCCGAGTTTCTTCAAAGTTTTGCGCGTGAAGTGATTTCATGTGCTTCTTCTACATGGGAAAAACGTTTGGAAGATGTGAAACATTTCCTTACCGGAGTAACTCCCAGCATTACCATAAAGGACAATATGAGCGAAACATTGTCTCTTGATTTAAAACTGGGCTTTGAGGAAAGGCAGGTGATGGATATTCTGGCATTGCCGGAAAGGATAGCAGAAGCAAAGAAAATACATATTATTGTTTGTATTGATGAATTCCAGCAGTTGGCTTTATTGCCTTCGTATCAGTCGTTGGAAGGGAAGATGCGTTCCGTATGGCAAACACAGCAGCGTGTTTCGTATTGTTTTTATGGTAGCAAGCGTCACATGATGCTGGATATATTCAATAAAGCTTCAAATCCGTTCTATCGTTTCGGGCAGGTACTTTTCATGCAAAAGATTGCAAAGGAAGAATGGATACCGTTTATCGTTCACTCTTTCCGGAAAACGGGCAAGGAAATAACGGAGGAACAAGCCGGCTATATTTGTGAGACGGTGAAATGTCACTCCTGGTATGTTCAGCAATATTCATTCTTTGTGTGGACAGCTACGTCAACGAGCGTTTCGGATGAAATTCTGAAACGCCAACTCTGTATGTTGATAGATACCAATATGCCTATGTTCATGTCGGATACGGAGAATCTGACAGCTTCGCAGGTTGCTATGTTGCGTGCCATAACAGATGGGAAATCACAGTTGAATGCGGAAGCTGTCGTCACTAAATATGGGTTAGGTAACCCACAGACAATTACCCGCAATAAGCGAATCCTGATAGAACGTGATTTCGTAGAAAAGCAGGAGGACGCTTTTGCCTTTACAGATCCCATCTTTGAGATCTGGTTCCGGGAACAATATATGTAGTTGATATGTTCTGTTCCATGTATCCGTATCATACATATATAAATTTTATACCGATAAGACCTATACCTGTCAACGCCTGAAGCATGAATAATGCAGGTTAGGATATATAAAACAATATCGAGTCGGCTTTTCTCAAACAGGTTATTTGAACATTTTGAATTTGAAGAAATAAGTTTGTACCTATTGGTAAATAGAGACTGTGGAGATATTCTTAAAGAAAAAGATAAAATAAAAGAACTGTTCTTGAACAGATACGAATTCAATATATAAAGCGTGCTGTTAGGCGTAATATTGAACGCTTCCCAGAGGAGTTTATGTTTGATTCAATTTTTAGCAGCGGTATCTTTCACAGCATTCTCTCACCAATTATACCGGCGGCGTATTCAGGAAGAAGAACACAGACATGCCGATTAGAATTCCCCCCAGTACTCCGTAGAACCAACGGGCTTGCCTACGTCCTACGTTACTCACTATGAACTGTGTGTTACGGGCAGTGAAGAACCACTCCCAATTCAGGATGGCAGCCAGCAGCGATATAATCCCTGCAAACGCAAAGATGCCTTGTACAATGTATTGGCTCATAACGTATAATTAGTTCGGGTTTTCTATTGTCAACTTGCGCGCACCGTCTTCCTCTTCTTCTATAGTGACTTTGATTGTATTTCCCGGTAGTAATTCCTCTACCAGTTCCGGCCATTCAATGAAGCAGAGGGCGCCGCTGTAGAAATAGTCCTCATATCCCATGTCGTACACCTCTTCCAGTTTCTTGATGCGGTAGAAGTCGAAATGATAAATCAGTTCCCCCGCCATGTCAGAGCGGTATTCGTTGACAATGGCAAAAGTAGGGGAGGTGATAACATCTGATACTCCCAGCTCTTCACAAAGCGCTTTGACAAAGGTTGTTTTACCGGCTCCCATTTTTCCATAAAGAGCAAAGACTGTATTGTCGCCCATGACGGCGATGAACTCGCGGGCGGCTTCGCGAAGATGAGACTGAGATTGAATTTTGATTTCCATATTATAATGATGTATAATGCTTGTTTGCAATGATCTACTGTCTTTTTCGTTTTAAGGATTAATTTCAATGCGCCAATAGCCACCAAAGTCCGCGCCTTCACGAGACAAGATACTCATAGACCGCAATTTTGCGATTTGCTTTTCTACGGCACGAGAACTTATACCAATTTTAAGAGCCATAGCTTCGGCTGACATAGAGGGGTCGGAAATGACAAGGTCGATAATCTTCTGTGCTGTTCTACCTATGTTTTTAGGTTTATCCGCAGTCTCTCCGAACTTATTCTCCGAACTTTTAGGGGTCTCTCCGAACCTTCTCTCCGAATTTTCTACGTTTTCTCCGAACTTTTCTTCATTTACGGGGTACTTTTCAAGGGTATTATTAACCCTCTTGGCTACTTCTTCTACAGGTATTCTGCCATTCTTACTCCAATTTAAATTGTAGAAAATTGAAAAAAAAGAAGATGCTTCTGTTTTGTAATACGGTTCTTTGCCGAGTAAGAAGTTCGGTAGTTTTTCTGTTAATTCACGCATCTTGCGTAAACCAGAGCCGCGTTTCTCCATGTAGTCAAGTTGGGTAAACATATCGGCAATGACAGGGTTGCGGCGTAAAGAAGGAACACTGTATATGTCTCTGTCCTGAATTTGTGTACCATCAAGCATTGCACCGGGTGACACCAACTCTACACGGTCGTCATAAATATCAATATGTACCTCACCGCCCATTACTGTGTAATCTCTATGAATAAGATGGTTTACTAATCCTTCAAAGATAGCACGGTCGGAATAGTCTGGGAGGTTAAGGCGATAGTTGGGCATCTTCACCCAGCCACTCATGGTGTAGTTGTTGATAAAATCCATGCCATATTTTAAGAGCAACACAAGGTTTGCCCGATGTTCTATGGAGCTGATGGCATCATCTTTATATAATCCGCTCCAACGGGTACAGAAGATACGTGATTGGAATATGGTGCAGTTGTCCACAAACAGTAATCCGGCATTGGTCAGTTTATCGTCCGATGTTACCAGACCGAATGATTCCAAATATTTGTCGTTCCATTCGTGATGGGTTTGCTCACGGAAGGTATTGGCAAGAATAATGAAAGAATGTTTGTTGGCATCTACTTGGGTAGGAAGTGAATCCCATGTCATGTGTGTACCTTTCAATACCAACGAAAGTAGTTGTTGAGAGTTGCATTCTACACTTTCATTACCCACTCTTGTATAGGCAGTGCGTGTTCCGTCTTGATAATAATAATAAGGTGTCAACATTCCTGCTTTTACTTTCACCTCAAGTAGAGTATGCCCTTCATGTTCTATCGGAATAAGTTGTACTTCCGGCACAGGGTCAAGTCTTGCCTTTATCATTTCACTGATAAAGTCTGCATCGGCTTGCGGATTCTCCAAACCTACAATTATTCCATCATCGTTCACTCCATAGAATAAACTGCCACCGTCTGTATTGGCAAAAGCCGATACGGATTTGAGCCATGACTTCACTTTTTTACGTTCCAACATTTCCTTGAAATCGTAGGCTGAGCATTCCGCTATTAATGTATTGTTATGTATCTGCATCGTTTTTTATTATTGTTCGGGTATAACACCCTAATATCATTTACAAAGGTAAGGATAAAACCGAAGAACCTGTTAAATCACTGCTTTCTTTTGATTTTTATACGTTTACATCACATTGTTTGTGAGTAAAAAACGTACTTTTATGGGCAAGAGATGTTGTTGCTTATGGATGCTTATATTCGGATTTCCTCCATTGAAATACCCCATGCTGGAAAGTATCCGTATAGTAACAGACATAGTGATTGTAATTGGGATAGTACAGAAAGTGCGCATTGCAGGGTAAAATAACACTTTTAAAAGTGCGCATTGCAGGGTAAAAACGCTATTCTTAACTTGCGTATTGCAGAAAATATCTTTAAATTTGCCTGTTGACAAGAAGATAAATACTGAATAACATGCTATTTAAACGCAAATTGTACGATAAACTGCTGGCTTGGAAACAGCAGGTGGCAGGCACTAAGGCACTTCTGATAGAAGGTGCCCGACGAATAGGCAAATCCACTTTAGTGGAGGAGTTCGCAAGGAATGAATACCGAAGTTATCTCTTGATTGATTTCAATCTGGTGAGCGACTCAGTTATTTCAGCCTTTAACAATTACATGAACGATCTCGACACTTTTTTCCTAATCCTCTCTTCGGAATATGGCGTGAAACTTTATCCCAAGGAATCCATCATCATATTTGATGAAATACAACAATTCCCAAAAGCCCGGCAAACGATAAAGTATCTGGTTGCAGATGGGCGATTCGACTATGTAGAAACGGGTTCGCTCATTTCCATCAAAGAAAATGTAAAGGATATAACCGTTCCCTCGGAAGAGAGGACACTCCCTATGTATCCGATGGACTTCGAGGAGTTTGCTTGGGCAATGAATGAAGAGCCATTGATGACTTATATCCGCCAATGCTTTGACAAAAAGGAGCCTTTGGAACAGGGACTTCACGCAAAGGCTATGCTGTTGTTCCGTCAATACATGATTGTGGGCGGCATGCCGAAAAGCGTGTCGGCGTATTTGGAAAATGACCGGAGTTTCGAAAGTGCCGATATGGAAAAGAGAGATATACTAACACTGTACCGGAATGACATCATGAAGATAAAGTCGGGCTACCGCTCGAACGTACTGAGCATATTCGACCAGATTCCGGCTTTTCTTTCGCGTTCGGAAAGACGGGTAGTGATGAACCGCATTGAAAAGGGAGCAAGCTTCCCAAAGTATCATGATACTTTCTTTTGGCTCTCCGATTCGAAAATCGCCAATGAATGCTTTAACTGTTCGGATCCTAACGTGGGACTCTCCCTGAATGAAGACAGGACATACGTGAAGTGCTATATGGGTGATACCGGACTACTCATCAGCCATACCTTTGATGAGAATGAGATCTCTGACGGAGAACTGTACCGGGAAATCCTATTGGGAAAACTATCAATAAGCGAGGGTATGTTCTATGAGAACGTAATTGCACAGATGTTGGTAGCTGCCGGACACAAGCTTTACTTCTATACGCGATACAATGAAGGGAAGCACCGCAACGATGTGGAAATAGATTTTATCTTGTCGAACCACAGCAAGCTGAAATATAAGATCTATCCGATAGAAGTGAAATCGAATGAAAAATATACCATTCGCTCGCTTACCCGGTTCAATGAGAGTTTCCGTCAGCGCATAGGGGAGTGCTATGTGATTCATCCAAAGAACCTGTCTATAAAGGAAGGAGTGGTGTATCTGCCTGCCTATATGACCTTCTGTTTGTAGTCTCTAACTCCGCCCACTCAACGTAATAAGCGGTATAATCATTTCCTCCATCGAAATACCCCCATGCTGGAAAGTATCCGTATAGTAGCTGACATAATGATTGTAATTATTGGGATAGGCAAAGAAATCGCGTCCCATAGCAAAGATGTAGCGCGTGCTTACGTTGGGTGAAGGCAAGTGAACATCGGCAGGACGAGCAATTTCGAACACCTGTTTCGGATTGTATGTCATATTGCGCGATAGTTTGTAGCGCAGATTGGCATTGATATCCTTGCTGTTGCTCTGTACTTTGATGGGATTGTCCACGCGGATACTGCCGTGGTCGGTAGTAATAACGACGCGATACCGGCGATTGGCAAGCGCTCTCAGCAAATCTCCCAAAGGGGAATGGCGGAACCATGAAAGCGTAATGCTGCGGTAAGCAGCTTCCGTTGAGGCAAGCTCACGTATCATTTTACTTTCCGTGCGGCTGTGACTCAGCATATCTATAAAGTTGAACACAGCAACATTCAGAGTATTCTGAGCCAATGCAGGCAACTGTGCCAGCAACCGTTCCGCACTTGCCGCATCATTTATCTTATGATAAGAGAAGGTATCGCTACGGCGGTAACGCTCAATAATGGTGCGTATCAATGGAGCTTCATTCAAATTCTTGCTTTCCTCATTTTCCTCCTCCACCCATAGTTCGGGGAAGAACTGCGCTATCTGGTCGGGCATAAAGCCGGAGAAGATGGCATTACGGGCATATTGTGTAGCTGTGGGCAAGATGCTGAAGTACAGTTGCTCGTCTATATTGAACAAGGTGGACAGATCGTTGGCGATGACGCGCCACTGGTCGTAACGGAAGTTATCCAATACGATGAAGAAGACTTTCTCGCCCTTGTCCAATAGCGGGAAGAGAATACGCTTGAAGATATCCGGACTCATTAACGGGCGTTCGGATTCCGTTCCTTTTGCGGAAACCCAGTTCACATAATTCTTCTTGATAAACTTTGCAAAGGCGGCATTGGCTTCTGCTTTCTGCATGGCGAGCATCTCGCTCATGGGGCTTTCCGTGGCTTCCAGTTCCAGTTCCCAATAAACGAGGCGGCGATACAGCTCTATCCAATCGCCTGCCGTCAGCGAATCGTTAATCTGCATCCCTATCTTACCGAAGTTTTGCTGGTAGCCCGTTTGTGCGGCTTCGCTGACAATATCTTTGTGGTGCAGGTTCTTCTTTAGCGACAACAATATCTGGTTAGGGTTGACGGGCTTGATAAGATAGTCCGCTATCTTCTGCCCGATAGCCATGTCCATGATGTTTTCTTCTTCACTCTTGGTAATCATGACTACCGGTACGGCGGGAGAAATATCCTTTATCAGCGCCAGTGTTTGCAGACCGCTCAGTCCGGGCATGTTTTCGTCCAGCAGAATAAGGTCGTAAGACGTGGTGCGGCAACGGTCGAGTGCATCCTGCCCGTTGGTTACGGTATCCACTTCGTACCCTTTGCCCTGCAGAAACAGAATGTGCGGCCGCAATAAGCTGATTTCATCGTCCACCCAAAGAAGTTTATCTTTCTTCATATCTCGTATGCGTTTTCATTCCTCGTATGCGTTTCATTCCTCAAAGATAACACCATTTTCCGGGTCGTCCTCTTCCGCCGGCGGATTTTCTTCTTTCCGGAGCTGCTCTTCCTCTGTCGGTAGGTTCAGCAGAGGCTCATCCAATGTGTAGCCTTTTAACTCCGGCTCCGGAATGGAGGAGAAGTGACTCCGGTAGAAAGCATCGTAATCATCAAAGCTATATTGCTTAATCAGAAGTTCATAATTGGCTTCGGATATGAGCACGGCGCGCATACCACTGAGGCGTGTCGCCATCTCAGGATGGGCGTAGAGCCGGCGGAAATACTGCTGCGCTTCATCATAGTTATTGAATGGACGGATTTGCAGCATACCGATACCTCTTTCACGAACAAAGGCAAGGTCGAAGTTCTTAACCAGGAATGTGGAGAAATTATAGCGCGCTACTTCAAACAGAAGCATGTTCTCATTCACTTTTCCCTCTTCATAAGCAAGAATAAAAAGGAACGGTGCGTTGCGCTCCGTACTAAATGCACTGTCGGCTGCAAGGATGCCTGAAGAAGCGTTCAGACTGTCACCAAGTAGACTGCCCGCCTTGGCAAGATCATTGCGGCGTTGCCAGATAGAGCCGAAAGTATGGCTATCAGCGGATAATAAACGGCCTTCCTGTACACCTTTCAGAATATGGGCGGCGAGATCCGTAATTTCGTTCCCCGGATACCGGCGCACAAGTTCCTTGAGAATGGCAAGAAATTCACCGCTTTCACCTTCTTGCAACCGGGTAACAGCGTCCAGGAACATAAACTTAGGCCGATGTTTCCCCAGCGGATATATCTCGGAAGAAACACGGGCAGAAGCGCGCACTGCCGCAGTATCTCCGGACTGAAAACATTCGTAAGCGCGTGCGTAGAGTGAATCCTCACGCTGCCTGCCATGTACAGCATTCCCGGCGAAGTCAGGGTCAGCCAGCGTCTTGGCGTAACGGCTCTCGGGGAAACGGGCAATCAACTCCGATTTGTATCTCTCCGCCTTGGCTAAACGAGAATCCGAGTTGCGCTCCTGTTCGTAATAATTAGCCGCCAACTCAGTGAGGAATAACTGATAATACACTTCATCCGCTTGCTCATACTCCGGAAACTCTGTTACAAGCCGTTCGAATATTGCTTCCGCCTGCTGAAGGTTATTCATCCGGTCTCTGAATATGATTCCGGCATTGTACAAAGCCTCCGACAGCAATGCGTTAGAAGCCTCCATCGCCTTCTCAGTCAATGGAATCTGTGCCAGATAATATTCCGGTCGATGCCTGTCACCGGCCGAACTGTCGGCAGCCGCTTCACCGTCTTCACTTTCCCGGACTACAGGCGCATCTGCCGTCTCATCCTGCAGGGGAGAACTCTGAATCGTATCATTTCCGGCGCTTTCTTCCGGCGTGCTGTAATCTATCTCCTCAAAGTCGTCCAGCTCAACGACTGTCTTGTTCTTTCTTCTCCAGTTATCTTCCAGCTTTCTTCGTCCCCACAATCGCTGAAATTCCGCTTTTCCTTGTTCCACCAGTTGAGGATTGTAAAAGTACCATTCCTGTTTTCCTCCCATAGCCGGTTGCGGAAGCGCAGCAGTATTGCTTTGCCCCGGACGGGTAACCATTGCACCGGCTGGCTGCTGGCTGTTTGCTTCAAGAAGCACCTGTTGCCTGTTGGCTTCCCGTGTTGCATCTTCCGCTGCTTTGCGTTCCGCTTCTTCCCGGGCAATCACCTGGGCGATAATACCCTCTATCGCTGCCATCCGTTCTCCCTCCGTTAGCCCGGCAAGATGCCGAAGGCTGTCCTGCAAATGAATCACATTGACGTGCGGAACCAGTTCATCCAGAATCTCCGAACGCGTAGTAGCAGTGGCATATTCCCGCTGCGTCTTGTCTATCAGCCCTATGGCTTCCGTATATGCTTTTTGCGCTTCGGCGTAGCGTGCCTGCTGCCAGTACAAGTTACCCAGCGTGAGTTGCAGGATACCCTTCTCCGCCCCATTCCGCCGGCTCTTTTCCACTCCTTTGTGATAAGCGTCGAGAGCCTGCACCGTATCTTTCCCGGCAAGATAAACATTGCCGAGCGCATAATAAATCTGATCCAGATATTCCTCGTTCTTCTCGTCGCGGCTGAGGCGTAGTAACCTTCCGGTCGTTTTACGGATATCCGTTGCAGACATCACTTCCGTCTGGCGGATACGGGCGCTAAGTTCCAACTCATACGGCGGGTTCAGACGGATTGCCTTACCGTAAGCCTGATAGGCTTGTTCCGGTTGTTGCAACAATTGATAAGTTTGCCCTAAAAGATAATAGCATCGTGCCTTTTGCTGTTTGTTCTTCTCGCTTCCGGCAGTTCGTTCCAGATACGGTATGACTTCCCTGTATCGCTTACTGTCCAATAGAAAAATGGCTGTTGCCGATGCATAAGTATCGCCCAGTGACAAAGGCAAACTGTCATTATTCACCCTGTTCAGGGCATCTTCCGCATCATACTGCCAACCCAATGCGGAATAGCAGCGCGCCAACCGTATCAGCGCTTCGGAAGTTATCCGGTTTTGCCCCTCATAAAGTCTTGCTATGTACGAGAAGGTTGCGGCGGCCTCCGAAAAATCTCCCTTCTGATACTGCGCTTTGCCTAACAGCATCCAGGCGCGATGCATAAAAGGATTGAACTCCCGGCGCGCCAACCATTTCTTGTACTCGTCGGTGTATGCCCGTCCGGGCTTGCGGGCTGGACGCCGCTTGATAGAATGCTGCCGAATGGCTTTCTGCGCTTTCTCGATGGCGCGGTCAAAGTCGGAAGCGCCGATGCCTGCGGAGGTTTTATTGTTTATGGGATAAAGGGGAAGCATCTCCATGTAGTTATCTTTATTCCCCTGTTGCTGTGCTTCCAAGCCGGCTTTGTAAGCTTCGTTGCCGTTGAAGTAAATGTTGTACCGGGTAGTAAGGGCATGATAAAAGCGTGTACCGGCAGTGTTCTTCCGGGTAGAACATCCGGCAACGAGCATCAAAGTGATTAAGATGCCAACCAGGTATAATGCTTTGCGTTTCAACTATACCGATAGATTTTACGGGTTCTCTATTTTTGCCGTAAAGATAAGTAAAAACTCTTTCCCAGCTTACATATCGCATATATAATAATGGAAAAGAAGATGATAGCCGCTCCGGACGGCACATTGAGATAATAAGAAATGATCAGTCCGCCCAGGCAACTGATATAACCGATGCCGACGGATAGCCAAATGATACGATGAAAGCGGTGTGAAAACAGGTTCGCCGTCATTTGCGGGATGGTGAGCAGGGATATGACCAACACAATGCCCACCATGCGCAGGCAGGCAACGATAGTCAATGCGATGAACATCATCAGCACATACTCGAACGTCTGCACCGGGATTCCCTGCGAACGCGCAAATTCCCTGTCGAAGGCAACGTAAACAATCGGGCGCAGGTAGAGGATGAAGAAGACAGTCAATATCACTGCAAGTCCTGCCAGCAAGGCGATGTCTCCCAATGTGATGGTCAGGATATTGCCGAACAGATAGGCTGAAAGATCAGGTGCAAAACCCGGTGAAAGGAAAGTAAACATGATACCCAGCGCCATGCCCAGCGTCCAGAATACTGCGATGGCGGAGTCCTCGCGCATGTCATTGCGTTTGCTGAGCCATTCCACTCCGAAAGCCGACAGTACGGCAAACACGGCAGCCGACAGGATAGGGGATATGCCCGTGTACAGTCCCAGGCCGATGCCTCCAAAAGAAGCGTGCGTCAGTCCGCCGCTGATAAACACCAGCCGCCTGGTCACGATATATGTACCGATAAGCCCGCAGACAATACTTGCCAACAGGCTGCCGATGAGGGCGTGTTGAAAGAAGGTATATTGCAGTAAATCCACGTTGTATAGTTTGAGTAATGATTTAAAATTAATCTTATAAATGAGAATTTAGCGAAGCGGAGCTTCGCTGCGTAATTTTGAATTACTGAAGTTTCGCATCTTGTCTGTATATAGCTGAACTATCTCTATTGATTATCAGAACTATCTTTATTGATTATCAAGACCATCTCTATTGATTATCAGAACTATCTCTATTGATTATCAAGACCATCTCTATTGATTATCAAGACTATCTCTATTGATTATCAGAACTATCTCTATTCTCCTCCTCCTGGGAGGAGGAGTACCCCGTAAGGGGGGAGGTGGTAGGTAAAACAAATACCTATTAATCATAACTCTAAGGAATTCTTTATTCACCTACCACCTCCCCCTACGGGTACTCCTCCTCCCAGGAGGAGGAGAATAGAGATAGTTCTGAAAATCAATAAAGATAGTTCTGAAAATCAATAAAGATAGTTCTGAAAATCAACAAGATAAATAACATGCGAAACTTAAATGAATTATAAATTATGAATTATGAATGCCTGCGCTTCGTTCCGCGCAACCATTCATAATTCATAATTCAAAATTCATAATTCAAAATCGCACAGCCTCGTTAGCATTCGTCCTCCTCTCCCCAATAATCAAGAATACTTCATCCTTAATATTGTCCGGCAATGCAATGCCTCGTAGCTGTAGGCTGCGTACCCATCCGGCTACATCAGTATCCTGCATCGTATAGAACACATTCCGGAATTCATCTTCCTGTCCGGAAGTATAACTTTCAGGGGCAATGCCGATATACTTGTCCAACTCCTCGTCGTCGTAGTATTCTATCTTCTTGCTGACGGCAGCCAGTAAACTGTCCTTCTCGCATACCTCGTGCTGCCCGCAACATTCCGCGTCCACCTCTTTTACTTCGGGCATAGCATCCAGTTCACCGCGCTCAAACTTCTTTTGTAAACGCCGGTTACGGATGTATCCTGCCGAAAGTGCAATGCAGCCAAGTACAACAAGACTTATTACCAGTATCCACATATCCCTATTCCTCTACTTCAATAGTAAACCCTGCCTGCTTTAAATCCTCCCAATACTTGGGGTAAGATTTGGAAACCACCTGTGGGTTGTTAATCCGCACCGAAGGCAGACGCAGGCAGGCAGGCGCAAACGCCATTGCCATCCGGTGGTCTTCATAAGTTTCTATAAGCGGATTAGCCTCCGGCTGGCAACGATCGCCTCTCCACTCCAACCCACCGTCTTGATCCAGCGTTAACGGATATCCCAATTTGCGCAACTCCGTGATAAGCGCATAGATACGGTCGGTTTCCTTTATCCTTAAACTTTGTAACCCGGTGAAGCGAAAGGGTATATTCATTAAACAACACGTTACGACAAAAGTTTGAGCCAGGTCGGGTATGTCCACTAAATTCTCTTCTATACGTGTGACCGGTCTGCCCATCTTTATTAAAACCACTCCCTGGTCGGTGCGCACTGTTTGTATGCCGAGATTGGAAAATATCCTTGCTCCCCGGCTGTCTCCCTGGTAGCTATCCGGATAAAGTCCCAGTAATTCTATTTGCTGAAAGTCTTCCCCTTTCGGACCATTCTCTACTTTCGGGCTTAGCGCAAGTATCTGATACCAATAAGAAGCGGCGCTCCAGTCGCTTTCTACCGTGAAAGGTATCTCTTTATACTTCCTGTGGCGGACGGTAATATAGTTTTCCGAACTCCATGTGACATCCGCGCCAAACTCTTTCATCAGTTGCACCGTCAGGTTGATGTAAGGGCGTGAAATAACTTCTCCCCTTAACTTCAGCCTTAAACCGTACTTCATCACAGGACCTATCATCAGTAATGCCGATATAAATTGCGAGCTTACGCTGCCGCGAAGATTGATTTCCCCACCGTACAATTCCGTGCCTGTGATGTACAGCGGAGGAAAGCCTTCGTTCCCGAGGTATTCAATATCGGCGCCCAGTTCGCGCAGGGCGTCTACCAAAATCCATATAGGGCGTTCCTGCATCCGTCGTGTGCCCGTAATGACACGTGTTCCGGGAGTAACGCTCAGATAAGCCGTAAGAAAACGCATGGCGGTTCCGGCTGCAAGGATATCTATTTGCTGGGAATTTCCGTTCAGAGCCTTCCGCATTACACGGGTATCGTCACAGTCGCTTAGATTGCCGATCGGGGTGTAGCCTTGTGCAAGAGCGTGCAACATCAAAACTCTGTTACTGATACTTTTAGAGGCTGGTAACTGGATAGTTGTATTCAAAATGGCAGGGGCCGTAATCTTATAACGCATACTATTATTTCTTAATATCAATTTCTATAGCCTGCAAAAATACGATAAATATCTGATTTTTTAGACGCAGATAACGCGGATGGCGCGGATTTCTTTTTATCTTCCGGTTATTTCCCGGATAGGATAACATAGCGTAGCATTCGAAAATCCGTGTCATCCGCGTTATCCGCGTCTAAAAAATTACTTGATAACCGTCTATTTCTTAAGATCTTTCAGCAACTCCTCCACGGCTACCTTCAACTGCGTATCTTCCCCTTTCACAATCGTTTCGGGAGAATTAGCCACTTTGATATCCGGTTCCAGTTCTGAGTTTTCCAGGTAACTGCCGTCCGGCAAGCGATAGCCTACAACGGGGATGCCGAATACGAGTGACGGGTCTTGCAACCGTTCCCACGATACACTGGTCATGGTTCCCGGAACAGGCATGCCTACCAACTTGCCCAACTTCTGGTGACTGTACACCCAGGGGGTGCCGTGCGCGTTCGAGTAATTGGCTTCGCACATCAACATGATGGATGGTTTATTCCAACGGCGGCTGGGCATGTCGCACGCTTCATTGCCGCGAATCACCTGCGTAAAGTACTTCTTGCCGCTGAACAGTATCTCTATATCCTCGTGCAATCGTCCGCCGCCATTGAACCGCGTGTCTATGACAATGCCCTCACGGTTATTGTATTTCCCCAGGATATCCGAGTAAATGGAACGGAAACTGTCGTCGCCCATCGCCTGAATATGAACGTAACCCAACCGTCCGCCCGACCACTTGTCAACGTCCGCCGCACGTTGCTTCACCCAGCGGGTGTAGAGCAATGTGTTCAGGTCAGCGTTTTTGATAGGGATTACTACTTCTTCCCAGCGCTCTTTGGTTGCCGGGCTGTATAGTGAAACGAGCGTTTTCTTTCTCTCCTTGTCATTGAGCAGCGTGTAATAATCCATTTCGGGAGTGATTTCCGTGCCGTCTATTTTCTCGATAACCGCGCCTGCTTTCACTTTGGTGCCGGCTTTGTCGAACGGACCTTTTTCTATAACTTCGGCAATAAGCATACCTTTGCCCTCATAGTTCCAGTCGAAAAGCAACCCCAGGCTGGCTGTCGGTTCACTTTGCCCGCTCGGATAGAAACGTCCTCCGGTATGGGAAACGTTCAGTTCGCCCAACCATTCGCTCAGCAGTTCGGCAAAGTCATGATTGTTGTTGATGTGCGGCAGGAACTTGCGGTACGCGGTTGACATCGCATCCCAGTCCACCCCGTGCATATTGGTGTTGTAGAAACGTTTCTGCTGTTGCTTATACACACGATTGAACATGTATTCGCGTTCCGCCGCCAAATCCATCTTCACCCGGGCAGTGTATTTGATAGGCTTCAATTCATCGGAGGCAACCACCATTTTGCGCATGTTCTTGCCGCTCAATATAAACAGATTCTTACCGTCTTTGTCCATCCTTAGCGATACCCATCCCGGTTCTATCTTGTGGAGCAGCTTGTTTTCTTTCTTGCGCAGATTCATCTTCCACAAATTACGCCCGCCTTCGGAAGTGGCGATGTAATAAAGTGTCTCACCATCTTTGGAGACGATGGCGCTACCCAAATCGGAAGAACTCGGCGTCAGGCGTACGATGCGGTCTTCCATGTTTTTGAGTTCCACAACGATATCTTTTGCCGCGCTCGTTTCTTTGGTTTCTTTCGTACCTTCGCTTTTCTTGTCTTTCTCTTTGCCGCTCTCTTTCTCCTTCTCTTTCTTTTGTGCGGATTCCAGTTCTTTGTTTAATTCGTAATCTTCTTTGCTGAGGCAGAATTTATCGTAAGCATCCTGGTTAAGGAATACCAGCATAACGTCTCTCAGCGACCCCCAGGAGGCGTGGGCGCGCATGCCGTAGCGTTCGGTGATGAAGAGAATCGCATTGCCGTCGATCGCGAAGCGGGGAGCGCCACTGGTGTAACCACTGTTAGTCAGGTTGATGATTTCACTGTTGCCTTGTGCGCTAACAAGACCGATGTCGGAGTACGGGTGATGTTTGTTGCCGATAAATTCGAGGGTAAACCATTTACCGTCGGGCGACCATGTGTAGGTGAAATCCCCTTTGGTGTCGTAGCACGTCGAGCCATCGGTAATCTGGCGTACTTTCTTTGTCTCCAGATTAAGTACCATCAGCCGGTTGCGGTTTTCTATAAAAGCAAGCTCCTTTCCGTCGGGCGAGAATTGTGGTGCGGCGCGTTCTATCGTGCCGGAAGGTAACAGGACTTCTTCCGTTACGGTGGTTGCGTTCGGGAAGTTCGGGTCTTCTTTCCTGGAAATCTTCGCCAGGTAGATTTGCCGGTTGCCGGTGCGCTCGCTTGTATACGCCAGGGTGCGGTTGTCCGGAGCGAAGGACAGCGCGTCTTCGTTGGCGGCAGTCTTCGTAATTTGTTTGGTGGTGGTGTAATCTGTCGACGTAACGAATACCTCGCCGCGCGCAATGAATGCAACTTGTTTACCGTCAGGGGAAACTAAGGCAGAGGTTGCGTTATCGGTAAGATTCAAGTTGGCTATCTGTGGGCGGTCGTCGCGTGTAATCTCTACATTTATCTTTCGGGGAGTTGCACCGTTCTGTTGGGTGTAGATTTCTCCGTCATATCCGTAGCATAGAGTGCCGCTTTGGCTTATTGAAAGAAAGCGCACGGGGTGGGTCTTGAAAGAAGTCACCGCTTCTACCGTCTGTGGTTGGGAAAGCGGGAGAGAATATACGTTGAATGAACCGCCGTTGCGTTCGCTCAGGATGTACAGGGTTTCTCCGTCCGGAGACACGACCGGGTTACGGTCTTCGCCTGCGCGTTGAGTGAGGTTGGTATGTTTCCCGGTTTTCGTGTCGTACATCCACACGTCGCGGGTGATGGAAGATGTGTGGTGCTTTCTCCATTCGCTTTCTATGCTTTTGCGGTCCTGGTAGAAGAAACGGCTACCCGATTTGTCGAAACAAACGGCTTCGGCAGGAGTGCCCGATACTTGTTCCGTGCGTCCGCCTGTTGAGGGAACTTTGTAGAGTTCGGTCATTGCTGTGGTAGGGAAAAGGGCGCTGTGTGCCGGGTCTTGAATGGCGGCTGAGAAAAAGATGTATTTGCTGTCCGGGGTAAATGTGGACGGGAGTTCGTTTGCCGAGTTTGTAGTCAGGCGCTGCGCCGTTCCTCCGCCTGCGGGCATCACGAAGATGTCGAAGTTGCCGTTTCGGTCACTGGCGAAAGCTATCTGTTTGCCGTCCGGCGACCATATCGGGGTCTGTTCGTATGATTCCTGCGTGGTAAGTTGGATGGCGGTTCCGCCTTGTGCAGGTACTTTGTAGATGTCTCCTTTATAGCAGAATGCAATTTCTGTACCGTCGGGAGAGATTTGGATATCGCGCATCCAAAGGGGGGTTGTCGCATAACCGGCCATTGTTGTAAAGCCCAGTGCGATGCAAGTAAGGAATCTTTTCATGGATTTATTCATTATGTTTTTCGTTGATAATGGGCAAAATTAATAAATATATTCTGGAAAAAAGAAATAGAATACGGATATCCTTGCTTGTATATTCAATTTTTATGCAAGTTGGTGAGGGACTCTGTCTTAGATTTAAATGGGAATTTGGGTTGAATACAGAGGGGCAGAGGCACAGAGGTTTGCTGTTTTTGAGAAGAACACAGAGGCGCAGAGACACAGAGGTTTGCTTTTATTAGGAAGAACACAGAGGTGCAGAAACACAGAGGTTTGCTTTTCTGAAGAAGAACACAGAGGCGCAGAGACACAGAGGTTTGCTTTTATTAGCCTGAATAATTCACAAAGCAGGCTTAAAGCAGAAGTAACTTGCTTCTCCTCCTCCCGGGAGGAGGAGTACCCCGCAAGGGGGGAGGTGGTAGGCAGAAAGAAATCCTTAGATTTATGATTAATC
>QMCD01000628.1_pt1 | contig 24330 bp, 13 predicted proteins | sample 1821841 | NCBI WGS metagenome assembly QMCD01 (sample SAMN01991225, study PRJNA193472) | Termite gut metagenome, whole genome shotgun sequencing project. | isolation source: worker | host: Macrotermes natalensis | reverse complement strand
TTGTATTATAATAAATTTAAATATTGTTGTACAAATAGAAAACAGGAGAACAAATATAACAAACAATGAAGTTATTGAAAACAATATAAAAGCAACATAAAAAACTTAAGATCCAACATAATGAGGCAACTATAATTAGTGTTTTTATAGTATCTAATATTTTATTTATGTGAGAGGAGATAAGTATGCTAAAGAGAAAAGCAGGAACAAAAATCTTTGCCCCGAAAAGAAATCAGAGGCACATCGCCAAGCCTTTTCTTTGCATGGCGCTGAGCCTGATTATGGTTGTGGCATTTATGCCTTTGAACCGGTTGCCTGTGGCTTATGCGGCTGAGTACCATGAGCTGACAACGGTGAATGAGCCGGAGGCAGACGCAGAACAAGTGGAGGGCATGGCTGAAGAAGCATTAGAAGGAGCATCGGAAGAGAGCATAGCCGAAGAGGAAATATCTGAAGAGCAAACAAATGAAGATGAAATAAATGAAGAAGAGCAAGAGGATCCAAACGCAGGACCTGGCGACGAGGGAACTGAATTATTGATTGCCAATGCTAGGGTCAGCAACTTTGCAACCAATGAGGGGAACGGATACTACCGCGCCCTGCTTGACGGCGACTACAGTACGCACTGGCATGATGTCTGGGTCAGCGGATCCGGGCAAGGTTCCCAGAATGGGGCGGTCACCGGACACTATATTGATCTTGACTTAGGCAGCGAACGGACGTTAAACAGCCTGAAGCTGTATGCACGTACCAGTAACGCCATCTTTCCGGATAGCGTTACGGTTTATATACCCAAGAATCAAAAGTATACCGACGGCTGGCCGAACGGCGAAGTGAACACAGCAACGACATCCGCGGCTTATAATACCAGTGTGCCGAGCTGGGCCGATTCGGCTTCCATGGATTTATGGACGGCGGTAAACGGTATTACGGCAAGTGATTTTGCGGCGGCTTCGGGAGTTCCCAAAGGCCGGACGTTAAGCTTTTCCGCTGAGATATCTACGCGTTATATTCGTTTGTACGTTAAAAATAACAGTACTGTTAATATTGCGCTAAGCGAGATCAAGGCATATGGGACAGCTGACGCTAACGCGGCGGTGCGTCTGCCGGTGGCAAGCGTCCGTGCTACCAATACGATGAGCGGCGATGGCTTGATTGCCAACATGGTTGACGATGCGGCAGCCACCTACTGGCAAAGTAACTATAATACCGCCACGGATGCGGTGATCGAAGTGGACCTTGGAGCTGTTCAGGATGTCATGTGGATTGAGATTGACAAGCGGCCGAACAATTCAAATAAAGCAATCCCATCGGCAACCCTTCAGGCCAATGCCAATGCCTCGTCATACTGGACGACCGGAACAGGTACGACCATCGTTGCCGGTGATAACGCGGCTCAGGTCTGGACGAATGTCGGTCTGACGGCACCGACGGGTACCCCGACAGCATCCGACCGAGCTTATACCCAGACCTATATCTTGCGGCCTTCGACTATCCTTAATACTCGCTATCTGCGTATTAATCCGGCCCATGGCCTGGCTGGCAGCACAGGCGATGTGACCATATCGGAGATCCGTGTATACGGCCGGAATCTAAACGGAGCGCCGCCGTCTTATCGGTTGACAGGAGCGGCCAGCGCACCGGACAGCGAACTGTCCCTGTGGTACCGCGAGCCGGCAACAGGGCCGTGGATGGGTAATTCCAACGTCAACAGCGACAAGGAAGATCGTCTGCCCATCGGCAACGGGCGCATGGGTGCGCTGATTGCCGGCGGTGTCATGAGTGAGGAGATTCAGTTCAATGAAGAAACGCTGTGGAGCGGCGGACCGGGTGGCGTGGAACGCGACACGGACGGCAATCTCGGCAATGTTCCCGCCGGCGAATCGACCTATAACTATGGTTATGGCAACGGTACCCCGGACCGTACCTCTATCTACAATGCCTTGAAGGCGGGCACGAATACCAGTGGCTCGTCCTCTGTGGCGACCAATACAATACAGGGCAATTATCTGGGTTTTGGGCGTTATAAGAACTTCGGTTATCTGACGCTTGACTATAACTTCCCCGGCGGTGAGTCACTCGTAAATAACTACCGCCGCATGCTTGACCTAGAAAACAGCACGGCATCTGTGAGCTATGTAATCGATGGCACTATCTATACCCGTGAGTATATTGCCAGCTATCCCGGTGATGTCATGGCTGTAAGGCTTACTGTCAGCGGAGGAACAGGTAAACTTAATGTGGACGTATCGGCCAGATCGGGACAGAGCGACTATAAAACATCGGCTCCGGTGGTTACGGCGACAGGGGATACTGTTTTGCTGACCGGTGACCTGAAGGACAATGGGCTGAGATACGCTGCCGCTTTCAAAGTGACGCAGACCGGTGGTACTCTGATGACTGGAAGCACGGAAGTAAGCGTCAGAGGAGCATCTTCCATAACAATCTATTATGATGCCGCCACCGATTACCGGGACGATTCTGGACAAAGCCTTGGGGCGGCTAACGACTACAATGCTTTTGACGGCTGGACTTGGCGAACGGGCGAGACCCTTTCCGCCCTTGCGAACCGGGTAATCAATGAAGTTTCTTCTTATACAGACAGCGGCTATGCTGCCATAAGAACGGCTCATGTTGCCGACTATCAGGAACTGTTTGGCCGGGTAGAGCTTGATCTTGGCGGAACCAACAACCTTCCTACCAAGGAAGCCCTGACGGCATATCGGTCTAATACCTCTGGCACATCGGCCAAGATGCTGCAGACGATACTTTATCAGTACGGCCGTTATTTACTGATCTCGTCAGGGCGGGGCGGAACCTTACCGGCCAACCTACAGGGAGTGTGGAACAGCAGCAATAACCCGCCTTGGAGTTCTGACTATCATATGAATATCAATCTCCAAATGAATTATTGGCCGGCCGGCGGAGCCAATCTGGTGGAATTGATTGACCCGCTCAAGGATTATGTCGACGGGCTGCGAACCACCGGCCGGCTGACCGCTCAGAAATACAGCTATCCCTCCAGCATCGCCGCCGGCGCGTGGAAAGCCACCGACGGCAGCGCAGGATGGACAGTACATACCAGTTCGAATATATGGGGGCAGACTACACCTGGCCCAAGCTGGAGCTGGGGCTGGTCGCCGGCCGCCAATGCCTTTATGGCGCAGAATCTATATCAGTATCTGCAGTACGGCGGTGATGAGACTACTTTCCGGAATGAATACTGGCCAATCATCCGCGAGGCAGCTGTTATGTGGACCAAAGCCTTGTACAAGCCGACCGATGGCTTTTGGGCAGGTAAATATGTGGCACTGCCCAGTTACTCACCGGAACACGGGCCGCTGACAGTAGCTACCGCATATGACCAGCAGCTGATCTGGGAGCTGTTTACCTTGACGCTGGACTGTATGGATCAGCTCGGTATCAATGACCCGTCATTCAAAGCCAATATCGAAGAAAAGCTGCAAAACCTTTATAGGCCGGTTAATATCGGTACTAACGGATCAATACTGGAGTGGACCTCCTTTAGCCGTAATTCCGCCGTAAACAGCGGTGAGAGCAGCCATCGCCATATGTCGCATGTGGTCGGCATGTATCCGGGTACCAGTATCATGGACGGATATACGATTGACAGTGCTACTGGGAAGCTGGTGGCAAGCAGTAATAACCGGGATTTTAATGCCGGCCTGCAGTCGCTGCAGATTCGCGGTCTGGGCGCGACCGGGTGGTCGATGGGCTGGAAAATTAATCTGTTCGCCCGTGCCAAGGACAGCGCGAACGTAAATCAGCTGATTAACAATATGTTCCTCGGCGGCAGCGGACAGAGCCAGTTACCGCCTAACCTGTTCGGGATGCACGATACCCGGTTCCAGATCGACAGTAACTTCGGCTATACCGCCGGGATTCAGGAAGCTTTGCTGCAAAGCCACCGTGATTCTCTGGATCTGTTGCCCGCCTTGCCGACTTCGTGGGCGGATGGCGAGGTAAGCGGCCTTCGTTCGATCGGAGGTCATGAGGTAGACATGGAATGGTCAGGCAGGCAGTTGGCAGAAGCGCGGATTACCGCCCATAGCACCGGCAACATCGTGGTGCGTAATGACCGGTTCAGAACATCGGGCGTATTGGTGGACGGCATCCAGAAGACGGCTGTCGGCGGTGCTGTTACGATTGACGCCGTGCAGGGAGAGACCTATGTAATCACGATGGATACAGGGGCGGTCATAGGGGATGATTTCTTTACTGATTTTAGTGATAACCAGGTGGGAACATGGTATTCGGCAAGGGCTGCCGGCGGAACTGCCGCGTTGGTAGATGACGCTTCCCTGGGTAAAAAGGTGCTACGGCTCAGCAATCTGGGCAATGGTGTAGCTATGTATAACACTGAGTGGCCACAGTATGAGGATTTCACTTTTACGGCACGGATCCGCACGACGACAAGCAATCCGGTATTGGGAATGGCTTATCGTGCTGGCAACGCGACACCGAATACGCCGAGTGCGACGACGCTTGGCTTGCTTACGGCTCAGAGTTATAACAATAGTAATATTGAATTTAAATCTTATACCGGGACAGCGGAGAGTTATGTGAATCTGACGACGCAGAACGGTTATGGACAGGGCTACTTGCAGGCTAATAAATGGTACACCCTTAGTATGACTATGGATGATTCGGGGGTGGAATTTTATATTGATGATGTGTTGATGGCTCAGAACTCGTATACACCGGCCAGTTCGCCGGGGCAGAGCCTAGGCGGGGTAATGAGTCGGATCAAGGATAGAGAAGGGTATTTTGGATTTGCTGCGTGGGGAAGTTATGCACAGACTTATGAGATCGACTGGGTGCGGATTACGAATCTGGAGGATTAGAGGGTAGGTTGCCGGGGCGGGTGCGGCTGTGGGGGCGCGGTCATCGCGCTTGGGGTCATCGCGCTTGGTGGTTATCGCGCTTGGGCAATATGACGATTCGGTATTCCAAGCTGGAAGTATAGACTTGTATTGGTGCACAGGGATGGTTAGGCCGGTGGAGACGGTCTGCCGATTACTAAGGAAGGAGAGAGGTATGGGAAGTAAAGCAAAGAGGTATGTCGGGATGTCGCGATTAATCAGGAAAAATACAGGGAAAACTTTGCTGTGTTTTGCTTTGAGCCTGATTATGACAGTTACATTACCAATGAATCTGTTGCCGACAGTTTTTGCGACGGAGAATGTTCTCATGGTAGAAAGCGATGATGAAAGTATCGCGGTTGAAACCTATGACGGTGAAGAAGAGGTAGCGGAAGCCGGTGGTGAAGATGAGGTAGCGGAGGCCGGCGAAGAAGCGGCGGAGGCTGGTGACGGCGGGAATGAGGAAGCAGATCCTGGTGCGCCAGATAGTGCTCCGGTGTCGGGGGATGGGTTTTTTACGGACTTTGGCGATAACGTGCTGGGGACTTGGTATTCGGCTAGGAGCAGCGGTGGAACGGCCTCGTTGGCGACGGATGTGGCTTTGGGGAAGAAGGTGCTGAAGCTTAGTAATCTGGGGAACGGCGTGGCGATGTATAATACTGAGTGGCCGCAGATGGAAGATTTTACTTTTACGGCACGGATGCGGACGACGACGAGTAATCCGGTACTGGGTATGGCTTACCGGGGTACGAATGCGACGCCGGCGACGCCGAGCGCAGCGAATATTGGGTTGCTTTCGGCTCATAGTTATAACAATAATAATATTGAGTTTAAGTCTTATACGGGGTCGGCGGAAAGTTATGCCAACCTGACGACACAGAACGGGTATGCCAAGGGATATTTGAAGGCGAATGAGTGGTATGTGCTTAGTATGACCTTGGATGATACTGGGGTGGAATTTTATATTGACGGGGTGCTGGTGGCGCAGAACAGTTATACGCCAGCCTCTTCTCCGGGACAGAGCCCTGGCGGGGTTATGAACCGGATCAAGGATAAGGAAGGTTATTTTGGTTTTTCGGCATGGGGAAGTTATGCGCAGAATTATGAGATCGACTGGGTCAGCATTAGTCCTTATGGGACTGGCGGGGCGGTGGCCAGCGTGGTTCCGGCGCTTAGTGATGTCAGTGTAGCGGACGGCGGAGCGGTTGTTTTGGACGCGTCGGCGGCGCAGGCCAGCAATGGCGGGATTTTGTCTTTCCGTTGGCAGAGCAGTACAGACAATGTGACTTGGACAGATATTGCCGGAGCGAGTGGGGCAGAGTATAGCTTTACGGCTGGGACGGTGAATGATGGGACTTATTATCGTTGTGCGGTGATTAATACTGATGAGAATTCGCGTACTAATGTAAGTTATACGAATGCGGCACAGCTGACGATTGGCAGTGGCGGTACTTCGGAAATCACGACACAGCCTAAGGATACCGTTGCTGCGTTGGGCGGCAGTGCTACTTTTACGGTTGGTGTTACGGCTGCAAGCGGGATTACTCCGGTTTATAAGTGGCAGGTGAGTACGAACAACGGTGCGTGGACGGATATCAGCGGCGCGAATGCGGCGTCTTATACGGTCAGCAATACTGCCAGTTATGCGAATAACGGGAATAAATACCGGGTTGGCGTGAAGTTTGGCGGCAATGAGTATGTTTATTCGGATGTAGCGTTATTGATGGTGCAAAAGGACTGGGAATCGACTTCAGCCTTCTATACGACGTTTGGGGCGAATGAAGCTCAGCTGGACAGCGCTTCCGACTGGCGGACGGTCAACGGTTCGGGTGTGCCGACCGGAAATAATCTGGAGGTAGTTACGGATCCGAGTGCTTTTAATGATAAAGCGCTTAAGATGAATTTTACGGATACGGGGAATCACCGGATCGAAGCAGTGCCGATGCCGGATAATATTACCGATGGTGAGTATGCGATTCGTTTTAAGGCCGGGAAGCCGAATGCGGATCAGTATACGGATGAGATCCGGATGGCCTTGTTGTTTAGAACGAATGGCTCGAATTTCCAGGAAATGGCCCGCTCCGGGGCGATCTGGAGCAGTGAAAGCCAAGCTGGTTACAGCGGCGGCACTTTGACGGCGCAATATAGTCCCAGCGGGCTAGTTTCGCCTGGCGTATGGCACACCTTGCGGATGACAGTGTATGGCGACCGTGTTTCGGTGTGGTTTGATGACGCGCTGGTAATTGATAATCAGAAAAGTAATTATTATACGCCGACGGGGGGAAGTTTCGGAATCCGATCCTTCTTTACCAGTCAGCAATTTTTCTTTGACAATATGTATGCCGGACCCATCCGCGATAAGGACGATCTGCCGGATGAGTTCACCGTAACCAAAGAGGCACCGGCAGCGGAAGAATATCAGTCCGACTATGCCGGCACGGCACCGGCGTTTATCAATGCTCAGACGCTGGCGAGTTACCCGGCGACCTATGAAGCCGACAGTGAAGCACCTGGCGGCGGGGCGGTCGAGCTAGAATTTGCCGGAACGGCAAAAACGGGCGTGATTGATACCCAGTCTGGTTATATTAAGGATCTTAATCTAGAGATGTCGATTAAGCCGGTACCCGAGGAAGATGTTATTTATACCTATGCGGATATCGTAGTCGATGACAATGATCCGGAGAAGGAAGCCAAGAGGAGAGTGAAATCTACCGGTGACTTTGGTGTGGTCTTCCATCATGAATCCGGTTCGACCTTTGCGGTTCTGTATTATGATGCTGCTACCAGGGTCTGGAGTCTGCGAGATGCCAATGATCTGAATACGACCCGTGTCGCGATTGGTACCGGTCCGGTTCTGCGGGCTGAAGAATGGGCTACCGTGCGGATGCGGGCCAACGATAACACGGTCAAGCTCTGGGTGACGGGCGGAGACGGCGAAGAACAGCTCGTCGGAACGGCACGGATTACCAGTGCTTATTATCCCCGTGTCGCCGGCCGGGTAGGGGTTATGTCCGGTAAGGAAGCTAAGACCCTTTATCTTGCCGACAGCGTCAACGAAACAATATTTGTCGGTGTTCAGGAACCGGGTATGGAACCGGCTTATGATCCGATTACGATCGCATCTTCGGCGATGACGGTGAAGATGGACAATCGTTATCCGGTACCTAATGAGTATACTCTGACCAATGGTAACAAGAAGCTGATGGGTTATGAAGACTATGCTTACACTCTGGAAATCAATGGCGAGGAGTGGTTTGCCTATGTGGAAAGCGTGGAAGTGTCCAGTACCAACAGCAGCAACGACACATTAACCTATACCGTGTATGCCATGGAGGATATCTCAGTACCGAATGATTATATTGAATTCCGCTTTGTTTATACGGTGAAGGGAGCGGCGCTTACCTGCGAAGTAACCCTGCCGGAAGGCGATCCGGGCGTGTATACGGTTGAGATGCCGGATATCTATTTTGCCGCTTTTGCCAACGGGATGTTAGGAAGCACGACGACTAACGTTAGGATGGCCGGTTTTGTCAATCCCGGATCATGGAATAATATGAGTGATTATTTCAATACCATGTCAGGGAGAGGACCGAGCTCTAATATGTATTCAATTGGCTTTATCTCTAACGGAAACGTAGCGGCCGGTATCTGGAACGACAGTCCCGACACGCCTACCCGCAATATCATTAGCATCCTGGAGGCCGATGCTTCTACCGGTAATCCGATGACGATGACGCTGCGCAATGGCCCGTGGACCTATGCAGCCAATACGGCGTCATATGGTGCAGGATCTTATGCGGCCCAGAAGTTTGAACCGTTGGAGAAAATGGCTTTCACGGTTGTGGTAGCTGATGACAATAACAGCAGCGGTTCAGCTGACTGGCAAGATGCGGCTAATCTCTATCGGGATTATGCGGTAGTACCGACCGGTGCGAGCGAGATCCGCGATTATTATACCTACGTATCCATGAACTTTGTCAGCATGGCACAAAATCCTTTCCTGCGTGGCTTGGATGATGCCAAGAAGCTGGCTAATTATACCGATGGCTTCGGACAGATGATCCTGGAAAAAGGTTATCAGGCTGAAGGGCACGATGACAGCCACCCCGATGTCGGCGGCCACATCGGCATCCGCCAGGGCGGCGTGACCGATTTCCGCACCCTGATCAGCGAAGCGCATAAGATCAATGCCAGGGTCGGCATCCATGTCAATGTTGGCGAATATATGAAGGACTCTTTCTTCGGACCACCGTCAAGCGTTTATACTTCAAGCAATGGCTGGGGCTGGCTGGATCAGGCGATCCTGATCGATCAGAACAAGGATCTGATGACCGGTGAACTGGAGAAACGTTTCCAGATTCTTTATGATGAAGTGGGCGGCCGGGATTCCGGCGGTGCTTACACCGGTAAGCCGAACGACGGCTCAGGTCTGGATATGGTTTATGTCGATATTTATTCCGGCTCCGACTGGCGGGCCAAACAGGTATCCAATATCTTGAATGGCTTTAACTGGATCAATGCCACGGAATTCTCCGGCCCGATGGAACAGAATGTCATCTGGACCCACTGGGGAACCGACCTTTATTACCCGACCAGCGGCGACGGCAGTCAGATATTCCGATATATTTATAACGATACCAAGGATGCTTTCCCGACCTCCAGCAGAAAGGTCAGCACTATCCTTCGTGGCGCGAACCAGGCGGGAATCGGCGCGTGGCAGAGCCGCAGCAGCATTACGGAAGGCGTTGAAGTCTTCTATAACCAGAACTTAGCGTCTAAATATATGCAGTACTTCCCGGTCAATTCTTGGGCAGACAACAACCTGCGCATCAACTTTGGCGCACCGAGAGAATATACTTATGATGCCGACGGCAATGTCACCGGCTTCACCACAGTCGCGGGCAAGGCCGGCGCATATGCTACAGCTACCGCGTTAGGCGGCGAGACCAGGGTCTATTCACCCGACGGCAATCTGGTAGCAGTTATGGGTGCAGCATCTGGAAGCACCTATTCTCGTAAAGAAGCCAGTGAGCTCTTCATCCCGTGGAGCCCCATTACCGAAGAAAAGATTTACTATTGGCAGGGCAAGACTTCCGGTGGACAGACGAGCTGGACATTCCCCGCCAGCTGGGGCAGCAATCTTAGCAATAGCAGTGTAAAAGTCTATAAACTGACCGATGTGGGTCCGGTTGAAGTGACCACCGGCTTTACCGTCAGCGGCAATACTTTTACCCCCAATGTCAATACTTTGGGACGCAAGGTACCTTATGTCATCTACAAGGCGAACAGCGGCAAGACCCCGATGACAGCAGGCGATTTCGGTGCGACTACAGCGACCGGCGCCAACTCTACTCCTGGCTATCTGGCCGATCCTGGCTTTGATACGCATGGTTACAGTGCATGGACAGTAACGTCCGGTAGCAGCAACGTTGCCATGACGACGGACAACCGCGGTAACAGCAGGATGGAAGTTGCCGGCCAGACTTCTGGCAATGAAATCGGCGTGGAAAATACTATCAGGAACCTGACGCCGGGCCAGACCTATACCGCCTCGATCTGGTATCAGGTGGGCGGAAACGGTGCCGGCGGAGCTCCGGCCACAACCGATAAGCGTAATGTCACATTAAGCGTGCTGAACGGCGCCACTCAGCTGGCAACCACCACGTTTAACCGTACCACTCACAAGAACCTCGACTTTACCAATAAATGGTATCAAGGCAGTACAGCGACCGGTGATGCGACGAACAGCCCGACCCCGTACATGTCACGGCTCAACGTGGCATTTACGGCAACCGGCACGACGGCGACCTTCCGGCTGCAGTTTGGTAATGCCAATGCCAAGGTCTATCTGGACGATGCGCGCATCTGGCACCATCCTTATGCACCAAAGGCAAACGCGCCTACAAATGCCTATTACTTTACCGATTTTGAAAACATCTATGAGCAATGGGGACCGTTCGTGTACGCCCGTACCGGCGATAATAACCACACCCATCTCGTAGAGAAAGCTCCGGCAACCGTTGACCTAGGCGGAACGACCGTCAATACTCAGCAGTTAGAAAATTATGTGCTGGATGGCCGCTGGTCACTCAAGGCGCATAACGACGGGGCCTACACCAACTTCTTGGTCACGACGCCCAATACCCTTGAGCTGAAGGCCGGAAAAACTTACCGGGTAGAGTTTGATTATAACGTCTCCGTTGCCTATTATACCTTGGGCGTATACAACGGAAATACCCTGTTAAGCGGCACGGCGGCACAGACCTTAGCAGCTACCGGCGCCCAGAATAACCCGTCGCAGCAGCGCCGGTTCAGCTATACCTTCACCGTACCGGCAGGTGCCGGAGAGAACTGCCGGATCGGTATTTCGACCAAATCCAATCCGAGTTCAATCCATACGATGGGGCTGGTAATTGATAATTTTGCGGTATATGAATCATAATATGATACAAGGGTCAAAAGGTCATGATTTTCATGCTGGGACCCGCACAACATGAGAAAGCAGCCTGATTAGGGCGGATTTCGAATGTTGCGGATTATGAGAGCACGAAGTGCGAGAAATAATCCGTAGTACCATAGGGAAGTATTTTTAACAAAAACCGGGACGGTTATCTGATGGATGCCGTCCCGGTTACCATTTGATCTTAAATAAAGATGTTCTTGGCGGACGGTAAGGCGGTGGTGGATGTTATTAAGTATGATCTGGTCTAGCAGATATATATTTAAGTAATTGACACTATCACAGATTCCGTGTATATTGGAATCATATTCCCGATTATACGAACGGAGTGATTGCTTATGTATTTTCATAGACATCTTGAGCCGGTGGTTGAGCGGATTGCCGCGCGTAAACCGGTGCTGATCCTGACCGGAGCGAGACAGGTCGGCAAATCAACCATGCTTAAGGAAGTGTTTCGCGATATCAATTATATAACCATGAACCGTCCTCTTGTGCGGGAAAGTGCCAAGGATAACCCTTCGCTCTTTTTTGAAGCGAACAAGCCACCGGTCATTGTGGACGAGATTCAGAAGGCCGCAGAGCTTTTTGATTATATCAAAGACATCGTTGATGATGACCCAAGGAAAGGACAGTTTTATCTAACCGGTTCCCAAAGTATGAAGCTGATGAAAAATGTCAGTGAGAGCTTGGCCGGACGTGCCGGTGTCATTAAGATGCTGGGCCTTTCAATGCGAGAAATCAATCAGTTGGCCTATCGCCGTCCGTTTGTGCCGACTGTCGGCCACGCGGAAGCGATACTGCAGGAGGGAACAGCGTTTGATTATGGTGTCATTCTCTCCTGCATTCACAAGGGCTTTTTCCCCGAACTGCATGAAACGAAGGTCAGCCTGTCTGACTGGTCGGATTATTACAGTTCTTATTTTCAGACCTATATTGAAAAGGACATCAAGGACGTCCTCAATATTCAGGATGAGTCGGCTTTTATTAAATTTGTCCGCTCCACGGCTTCCCTTACGGGTCAGATGCTGAACCTGACCACAATAGCGGAGACCTGTGGCAAAGATGTCAAAACAGTCAGAGCCTGGCTGTCGGTCATGGAGTCCAGCGGGCTGGTCTATCTTTTGGAGCCTTATTATAATAATTATAGTAAGAGGCTTTTAAAGACCCCGAAGCTGTATTTCCTGGATACCGGCCTCGCCTGCTGGCTGTTGGGGTGGAATTCACCGGAACAGCTTGCCAACGGTGCGATGCTGGGGCCGATCTTTGAAAGCTTTGTGATTGCCGAAATCCTCAAGAGCTACTATAACGACGGGATAGTGAATCCGCCTTTATTCTATTACCGCGATGTGGATAAGAATGAAATAGACTTGCTGATTGAGGAAGGGGATGTACTATATCCGGCAGAAATCAAGACATCGAGCGACCCATCCAAGTCAATGGTCAGCGCGTTTCGCTGTCTGAATAAGATACCCGGCAAAAGGACCGGTACAGGTGCCTTGATATGCCTGGCCAAGGAGCGTCTGCCGCTGACGGAGAGGGATTGGATATTGCCAGTACATTTGCTGTAGCCGACTGCGATCGTGTCAGCGGGTAAGCATGGAACTGTTAAGGAGCTATTATCCGGAGGCTGGTGAGGTATTCGCCCATATCTGGTCCAAAACATTCAGAAGCGTAGCATAAAGCTAAAATAAACTCAAATTGCATCTAATATTAATAATTGACACTATCACTCCTGTCGGATTATTAAGAAACAATTACATAATAATTTGAACATCACAAAAATCACATTCCCACATATTATTATTATGAGGCTAGATATTTCGATATCAGACCAATGAATAATAAATCCAAAAGAAAAGAAAAGGAGACTATACTATGGGAATGCCTATTATTACGCCAGGTACTGGTACACGTGATCAGGCAATAACAGACTTAATTCAATCTGTTGCTTTACAGGAAACTGCACTTGCGCATATCATGAATGCTGAAGGAGAAAAGATGCAGGCGATCATTGAAATGCCTGACGTAACGACAGAACAGTTAATGGAACTTAACGATTCCGTAAATAGGATGCTTAATTCAGTAGCACGTCTGGAGATGTTATTCCAGACCAAATTGGAACTTTTCCCGGTTGATATGCCCGTTACGCCAGAGCCGGGGCTTACGGCACCGGAACAGCTTAGCAATATTGATGTGGGCAGTGTCACCATCGCTGTTCCGCTGGATGGCCTTACCGCCGAAGCCGATGCTGTTCAATTGGCAATTGATGCGGCGCAGGCGCAGGTGGCACCGGGCTATACCGTCACTTTTGACGTGGTCAGCTACAGCAGCGGCACAATGGTTCAGCCAGCCTTTACGCGCGCTGTTTCCGTTGCTTACTGGCTCCTGACCGGAAGATTCCGGGTTACGAAAGACGATAACCCGCTTGATACAGCACTCGGAGAATTGGTGACTATCCTAGTTTATACCACGTATGTGCCGACAACGGCAGCGGATGAATGGGCCAAAATAGACGTGTCTTCCGTAAGCATTGCCGTGCCGCTTGACAGTGTCCAGGCAAGCGATGCAGCTGTCGCAAGTGCCATAGCAGCCGCCGTCGCCCAAGTGTCACCAGCTTATGAAGTAAGCTTTGTAAGGGACAGTTATGATCCCGTTAACGGTATCCTGTATGGTAAATACACCGTAACTAATCCCAATGATCCTACCGATACGATGAGCGATACCGCCAGCAGGACGATAACCGTGACGTCCACCTATGTGCCATCGACGGCAACGGATGAACTGGCTAAGATAGATGTAACCACTGTAAGTATCAACGTACCTCTTGATGATTCCGGCGCTAGGGACGCGGCCGTTGCCCAGGCAATCGCGGCGGCGACTGCTCAAGTATCCCCGGAATATGCGGTCAGCTTCATACCGGTAAGCCAAGACGTAGTCAACGGGACACTGACAGGCCGGTTCAACGTCACCAATATTAACGACCTAAGTGATACAGCTACCGATACCGATCCTAGGACGATTGCGGTAACCTATACGGATCCGGGCACGCCCACAACTTATTCCAATGCCACCGCGCAGTTCTTAAGCGGGTCAGTGGCAGGAATCGACCTGGGCGGTCTTTCCGGCCTAGGCGGGGTTACGGCAACTTATGAAAACGGCGTGACGCCGGGTACGGAAGTAACCAACACGTCACAGCCCAATTTCGACTCTTTAAATCAGCTATTTGAAGTAGGCGGCGTACCGCTTAACCTTGGGGAGCTCCTTCAGATCGGCTTGGTTAACCAATATGCCCAGGCATCGATAGACGGGGCATCAAGAGCCTATGCGGGTGCTGTAAGTGACAGCGGTATCATAAGCGCAGACGGCACGGATGGCTACCCCGCTAATGCCAAACTGGATCTGATGAAGCTGATTCCTGGCCAGGTAACCGACCTTCTATCCGCCGCCAACATTACCATCGGCGCGATTACGGGAGAAGCGGGTCTGGATCTGAGCACCGAACCAGATACGGTAGTACAGAATTATAATATTGCCGGTGCCGGCTTTGAGATTGTATCGCCAGTAATCGGTGGTCTGACGACAACGCTTGATACGGCGATAGATACGATCAGCAGCACGATCAACACGTTGCAAACTACGCTCTCAAACACCATAAACGATACCATCCTAGATAATTTGGCGGCCATACTCTCTGTTGTGCCGGGAATGACACTGGATTCAAACAGCATAACCGCAACTATCAATATTGATCCGGATGTCGCTTTGGCCCCGATCTTATCGGAACCGATTGTCCTTCCGGGCAATCTGGAAGATCCGAATGCACTGCCGGAAGGGAGTGTGATCCTAGATCTCTCCGCGGGAAGCCTTGTTGTCGACCTTGCCAAGTTCTGGGGCGGGACATTGAATAACCTAGATCCCAATACGGTTTTGTTCGGAACAGAAATTGTGAGTATGCTGGAAGACGGCAAGACGGAACTCTTGGTTTATGTGACCAACCTGCTGTCCAGTACACTGAAAAACTTGCTGGATACCGCTACCGTTGTTATTGGCGGAGATTTTGCATTTTCAGTTCCGCTTTTGGGTCCTGCGGGGTTAGCGTTTAATTTTACCGGTTCATTGGCCGACTTGCTGGACGGAACGGCGACGATAGAGATTGTCCCTTCCGGTTTACTGGGTTCTGTCCCGGTATCGCTTTTAACTCCGATCATTGAGGCAATTCAGTTAACCTTGTCGACAGTTATTGAGCCGCTGGTATTTGGTGATGACACAAGTATTGTGAATATAGCCTGGGAAACCATGAATAATATGGTTAATGCAGCATTGGATGCCGTTGAACCGGTATTCCAGATTCTGGCCGGCGTCATTTCGATCAATGTCAATGTTCAGTCGGCAACCGCGGATACGGTTACGGAAATACCGGTGCAGCTCAGCCTGCTGGGTACCGGCCTCGCGGAATTGAGCCTTGGTAAAGCGGTTGCAGGACCCAACGCATATGTGGCGCCTGTTTAACCAGTAAAGAGAATATTATAAAATAACAGTCAAGAAGGCTGCAAAGAAAAGGAGACTATGCTTTATGGGAATGCCAATTATCACACCTGGAACGGGGACCCGCGAACAGGCAATTACTGACCTCATTCAATCCGTTGCTTTACAGGAGACTGCACTTTCGCATATCTTAAATGCCGAAGGAGAAAAGATGCAGGCAATCATTGCCATGTCTTCAACAACACCCGAACAGATGCTGTTAGTCAATGACTCTGTTAATAAACTGATCAATGCAGCCACCCGTCTGGAAATCATGTTCCAGGCAAAGCTTGAGCTGTTTGCCGATACGGTTATGTCTGGACAGTAAAGTAAAGATATAATTTAATATAAAGCAGCGGGCGGCTTTTCAGACAGAAAGCCGCCCGCTGCTTTTGATAACGCTTTGTTATGGGAATAAGTATGAATCCTTGAGCCATATAATAAAATAGTAGTGAGTATCAAAATTACAGGAGGAAGCATGAGTCCGAGCAAATTAGGAAACAGTATTAATAATCAGTCTAATACGGCATACATAACAGAACAGTCCTTAAGTGATATGATCGAATCGATTGCCTTGGTTGAGGCGGCACTTTCACATATTCTTAACGCCGAAGGCGAGAAGATTCAAGCAATTGAAGTTTCCGGGGGGATCGAGGAACTGCTGACGATCAACCGTTCCATCAATAAAACGATAGCAAATGCCATCCATTTAGAGCAGGCTTACTATATGAGGCTGGAAGCGGTGAACGAAATGTATTGGATAGAGCGCGCCAGATGCCAGGAGCCCAGCTTGTATAATCCGGACTATCCCTGCCCGGATCCCCGGTATCCCGATCCGTGCTATCCGGCTTACCCTAGTGCGGCTCCCCAGCCGGTCGTGTCGGTATTTTCGGCGGCTTCGGCCGGGGGAGCCTGGCAGGGCAACTCGGCCATGAAGTTTAAACAAGATTCCTGCTTTGACAACAAACTGACCATGAATTGTGATAAATGCTCTACCTCCATCCTGCTTCCGGCCGGCAAAAAGTACCAGATTTTATATAATATAGAACTGGAGAACGGCTATGCCAGGCCGGTTACGCTTGAAATAAGGCTTTCACATAATAATACAGTTCTGCAGTCAAAAAGACTGTTTACCCGCGATGAAAGAACCTCACTCATTGACAACAATTACTTGGTTTTGGATATTCCTTCCGGTTATGATAAGAGCACGCTCAGTGTCTGGCTGCTGTCGTCGGTAAGCCTGACAATTATTAAAGGGAAAATTGTAATAATGGAGTTGTAAGGTTATTGGGCTGGCCTTTATTAAACTATTAGTTCTAATAGTATGAATGGCTGTCTGCTGTAGGGATAGCAGACAGATTCATTCATTTAGATACTATGGAAATAAATCGTGGTTCCGATCTAAGTTCTTAAGCATATTATTATCATAGTAAATCTATTCTGTAATTTCGGCAAGGAGATCTCCACAATGAAAAAATATAAAGTCTACGTTTATGCGATCAGCAAGAATGAGAGCGCTTTTATTGACCGCTGGATGGATTCTGTCAGCGAGGCTGACGGGGTGATCGTGGTCGATACCGGATCGGAGGATGACACGGCGGCTAAATTAAGGGCGCGGGGAGCCATAGTATTTGAAGAAAAGATAACCCCTTGGCGGTTCGATGTTGCCCGGAACTCCGCTATGAGCCATATTCCCGAGGATGCCGATATCTGCGTTTCCAATGACATTGACGAAGTTTTTGAACCCGGATGGCGGGAAAAGCTGGAAAATGCCTGGGACGACTGGTGTACCCGCGCCAGATACTGGTTCGTCTGGGAATATCACCCCGATTTAGCTTATCAGAAGAAATTTTATATGGAAAAAATTCACCGAAGGCACGGTTTTCAATGGGTTCATCCGGTCCACGAGGTTCTGCAGTATACCGGGGCGCAGGAGGACAGGACAGTCGTCATCAATGATCTGTATCTGATTCATAAGCCCGATCCTATGAAATCTCGGGGTCAGTACCTGCCGCTGTTGGAGATGTCGGCCGCAGAAAACCCTCAGGACGATCGGACTAGGTTCTGGCTTGGCCGTGAATATTTCTATAAGCAGCTATATGACAAGGCGATCGCCACATTGCAGGACTACCTGAAGATCGAGAGCGCCGTATGGCCCGAAGAGCGGAGCGCCGCCATGCGCTTCATCGCCAAGTCCTTCCGTGCCCAGAATAAAGATGAGGAAGCGCTCGGCTGGCTATACAAAGCGGCGGCCGAATGTCCGATGGTACGTGAGCCGTGGCTGGAGCTGGCCCGGCTGGGCTATGAAAAAGAAAACTGGCCGCTGACCCTTTGGGCCGCTGAAAAAGGCCTGGAGGTCAAGGAATCCACCAACAGCTATCTGGTCGAAAGCGCGTCATGGGGGTTTTTGCTGGATGACTTTGCCGCGATTGCCGCCTATTGGCTCGGCTTATACCCGAAAGCCTTGGAACATGCTAAGAAAGCCTGTGATATAAGCCCTGAAGATAAGCGGCTTCTCAATAACTTTAATATTGTGGCTGCCAAAGCGGAGCCAGAGAAGGCATTGTAAAGGGAGGAAGAAGCATGAGTGAAAATAAATATCATATTTGTGTATATGCCATATGTAAAAACGAAGAAAAATTCGTGGACCGCTGGATGGATTCGATGCAGGAGGCCGATCTTATCGTTGTTACGGATACCGGTTCGGATGACAACACAGTCAAAAAACTGCGGGAACGGGGCGCGCTTGTCTACGAAGAGAAAATCGACCCATGGCGGTTCGACGTCGCCAGAAACCTGTCGCTTTCTCATGTACCGGATCATGCGGATATAGCGGTATGCACCGATCTGGACGAAGTGTTCCGGCCTGGCTGGCGCAAGATCCTTGAAGAGGTATGGAACCCCTCTTTAACTATGGTCAACTATTTATATAACTGGAGCATCAACCCGGACGGGACGCCCCACACGCAGTTTACCTATTTTAAGATCCATGCGAAGGAACATTATCGGTGGGCCTGCCCGGTGCATGAGTTCCTTAGATTCACCCCTGCTATACCAGGACTGAGAGAAAATAAAGTATTTGTGCCGGATATTATCCTAGACCATTTTCCGGACAGCACAAAATCAAGATCTTCTTATATGGGCCTTCTCAAGCTCGGTGTCGCGGAAAATCCCCAAGATGACCGGATGGCTTACTATCTTGGCCGGGAATATATGTATGTCGGAGACTGGCAAAACTGTATCAGCACCTTGACCGCCTATCTCAAGCTGGAAACCGCTTTATGGCGCGAAGAGCGCGGTGCCGCCATGCGCTGGATTGCCCAAAGCTATGCCAATATGCAGCAGAATAACGAGGCTTACAATTGGTATCTGCGGGCTATTGCCGAAGTTCCTTTTATGCGCGATCCATATATTGAGTGCGCCAAGCTGGCCTATCACTTAAGCGACTGGGTGACTGTTATGTTCATGACGACAGAGGCACTTAAAATAAAAGAAAAGTCCCACGTCTATGTCAACCAGGGCTATTCTTGGGATTTTACCCCCAATGACCTGGCCGCGATTGCCTTGTACCGGCTAGGTAACTATCAGGAAGCCCTTACCCATGCTCGGCTGGCCTTGGATCATGCCCCCGAAGACCCGCGGATGATGAAAAATTACGACTTGATCAAGGAACATATCTCTTAGTTAGATCTTCCGGAACTATGGCATTTTGATGACAGATCAAGTATAATGATGTTGTGGGGGGCGGAACTGTTAACGTATCAGTCAGGAGGAAATATTTATGAAGTACTGGATGATGTTTATCGGCGTATTCGGGTTAGACACCGCTATCAAAAATCATATTGAAGAAAAAGAGGACTGGGATAAGGAGGCCGGCCGGCAAAGCGGCCCGTTGCTTATCAGGAAAAGCCATAACAGCGGCATGGCCATGAACCTTGGCGATAAGTATCCGAATATTACGGCGCTGCTGTCGCTGCTGATTACGGCCGTGTTAACATTTAGCTTTCTTATTTCTCTGAAAAGCAAGGGGAAACTACGTGCCGGCCTGTCCCTTTTGCTGGGCGGGGCGTTCAGTAATACCTATGACCGGCTGCGGCGCAATTATGTGGTAGATTATGTTAGCTTCAATGTACCGGTTAAGAGACTGCGTAATGTTGTGTTTAATATTGGCGATTTTGCCATATTTCTGGGTGCGTTGATGATTATCTTTAAACAGGCGACGGAAAATCAGTATTGACATAAAGCGGATAGTTGTGTATATTCATAATATACAAAACCTAGTAATATAGTAGGAATTTCAGGACAATGTGATCGGTGCATCCATTTCCCGTAAGAATCAGTAAGCGAGGGCAGACAATGAAGATTTCATCAAGAGGCCGTTATGCGGTTCGGATCATGGTAGACTTGGCAGTCAATAACACCGGCGAATATGCTAAGGTCAACCAGATAGCCAAGCGCCAGGATATTTCTGAGAAATACTTGGAACAGATCATCAGTGTACTGAATAAGGCGGGATATGTGAAAAGCACTAGGGGTGCCCAGGGCGGCTATAAGCTTGCCAGAGACGCAAGCCTATATACGGTGGGCATGATCCTGAGGCTGACGGAAGGGAGCCTGTGCCCGGTAGCCTGTCTGGAAGGTGATGTCAATGAGTGTGAGCGCTGTGATACCTGCGAGACACTTGATGTCTGGAAACAGCTGAATACGGCCATCAATCATGTCGTTGACGGGGTAACCATAGCCGACCTAGCAGAAAAACAGCTTGCCCGGCAGAACTCCATGGACTGCCTGATCTGACTTCTGATCCATTTTATGCCAGATTAAGAAATAATTAAGATAATCCTACCCGGTTCTTAAGATTCACATGGTACATTTACTGTGAACATTTTGGAATCATAAGGGGTTATCTGATGGTATTCTCAAGTAATTTGTTTCTATTTTTATTTTTGCCGTTTACATTAATCGGATATTATTTGATCCGTAAGCCATATCGTAACTTTTTCCTTCTGGTTATGAGTATGGTCTTTTATGCCAGCGGCGAACCAGGGTTTATTTTCATCATGGCGGGTCTGATCCTGTTTGACTACATTATGGCCTTGCTGATCGACCGCTTCCGGGAGCAGAAGAAGCTTCGGATTATGTTCATGGCTATCTGCCTAGCCGGCAATCTTGGCCTTTTGTTTACCTATAAATATCTGGATTTCCTGATCGTTAACCTTAACAGCATGGGATTTGAAATACCGCTTTTAAACCTGCTGTTTCCTATCGGGATATCCTTTTTTACCTTTCAGGCGATGTCATATGTCATTGATGTATACCGTGGCAGCAGCGAAGTCAGGCGCAATCTGTTACATGTAAGCTTATATATTGCCCTTTTTCCGCAGCTGATCGCCGGACCTGTCGTGCGTTTTAAAGATATTGAGACGCAGCTGGCAAAACGTGGGATCAATCTTAAGATATTCAGCGAAGGGGTCAGGCGCTTCCTGATCGGTCTTTGTAAGAAGATCCTGTTAGCCAATAACCTGGCTCTGATCGCCGATCATGCCTTTGGCCTGCCGGACGGGGAACGGTCGGTTATTTATGCCTGGCTTGGCGCGGCCGCTTACGCTTTACAGATTCTGTTCGACTTTTCCGGCTATTCAGACATGGCTATCGGCTTGGGGCTGATGTTCGGTTTCCGCTTTCCGGAGAATTTCAACTATCCTTACATAGCAGCATCGGTCACGGAGTTCTGGCGGCGGTGGCATATGACGCTGGGGCAGTGGTTCCGGGATTATGTATATATTCCGCTGGGCGGTTCACGGGTCAGCTCGCATGGGCGGCTGGTTTTTAATCTCTTAGTTGTCTGGCTCCTGACCGGGATATGGCATGGGGCGGGATGGAATTTTATCATGTGGGGTATGATGTATTTTATCCTGATTGCTTTTGAGAAACTTACCGGCTATCCGCAAAGGTGCAAAACCGCGGCAGCGGCAGCCGCCTATCGTGTTTTTACGATGCTGGCCGTCCTCGCGGGCTGGGTGCTTTTCCGTACGGAAGGGATAAGGGAAGCAGCCGGTTACGGGCTTTCGATGCTTGCCGTTAAGGGTAATCCGCTTATCTGCGATTATGTGATCATGAGTTTCCGGGATTACTGGCTGTTTTTACTGGCGGGTCTGCTATGCTGTACGAGGCTGCCGGCGGTGCTTAGTGCTTATATCGACAGCCGGGGGGCGCTATGGCTCCGGCTGGGAACCAACATCCTGCGGGCGGGATTTTACCTGTTCGGCTTTTTGTGGTCGGTTTCATATCTGGTTCTGGGGGCGCACAATCCGTTTATTTATTTTGATTTCTAAGAATCAGGAAAGGACTGGGAGATGATTCAAAAATTACTGGCTTCCATAATTTCATCTATAGACAATAATATGCTAGGGAAAAAGCTGGTGGCGGTGGGCTTTACCGGGATCATGTTTTATATTGCGGCGGTTGTGTTTATTCCTTCCATGGCCGCTATTGGCTCCTTTGCCAAAAACGAAAGCCAGGATGTGGAACAGATATTGGACAAGTTCAATGAAGTATATGATAATATATTAGGTTATGAGGGCAATTTCCTGAAGAACAAGGGAGCCTATATTGAACTAAACGGTTTTATGGCGGCGGCCATGGGACAGCGCCAGATGAATGACATAATCAAGCTGGACAACGGGCATGTGACGGAAATCAGCGAGCCGCAGGAGACTGTTGCCGCGGCCGCGCAGATGAAGGAGCTGTATGACCGGCAGACGGAAAAAGGCAAACATTTCCTGTTTGTACTTGCCCCATGCCAGATTCCTGAGAACGAGGATATCCTGCCGCCCGGTTATAACGATTACAGCAATCAGAATGCCGATGATCTGGTCGGACGTCTCCAAGAAGAGGGCATCCCGGTACTGGATCTGCGTAAGAAGATGCAGAGGGACGGGATCGGCTATACCGAGGCGTTTTTTGTGACAGACCATCACTGGCGGAGCGAGACGGCCTTCTGGGCTTATACGGAGATAGTGGATTACTTGGTCAGGGCAGACATCATGGAGCCGGTCGATGCGCGCTATGTCGATATCGGCGCATTTCATGTCGAGGTATATGAAGACTGGTATCTGGGACCGACCGGAAGGCGGACAGGCAGCAGCTTTGCAGGCGTGGATGACTTTTCGGTTATCTGGCCGGAGTTTGCTACCGATATCAGGCTGGAAGTACCGACGCTGGGCATCTTCAAGCAGGGGGAGTTCGGTGACGTGGTCTATGACCTGGAGGATAATAAGAAAGACTTTTTTGTCAATTTATTGTATGATCATTATACATACGGGGGGCATAACCGGAAATACTTTAATGGGGCGGCACCGAATAAGCTTAAGGTAATGGCCGTTGCCGATTCATTTGCCTGGTCATCGGCAATCTATCTGCCGCTGGTGGTCAGCCGCTATGAGGAGATGGACATGCGGTATTTCGGCGGGAACTTTGCGGAGTATTATGCCGGTTATGACCCGGATGTGCTGCTGGTGTTTGTCAATACCGCCAGTGCGGCGGAGAGCGCCAATACAAACTATGATTTTTTTCAGTAGGAAGGGTAATCGTAACAAGGTGAACTGATGGATGAGGAAGAACGGATCAAAAAACGGCTAGCGGACATGGCGGGCAAATGCTGCCGCAGCCATGTTTTTGTCTTCACCGGTTTTTTGAGTGTGGCGGAGCAGGATGTTTTTCGGCGGCTGCGGCTGGCCGATTCCGGTATGGATCAGGCCGGCTGGGCATTGTTTGGCGGCAGGGAGGACAGTGAGCGGTGTATGATCCGGTTTGGCAAGGAGGAAGAACTGGGCTATGCCGAAGACTTTCCGATTGTCTGCGTGGAGATGGCGCCACTGATGCAGAAATTTGCCGACCAGCTGACACACCGGGATTTTTTAGGAGCCCTGATGCATCTGGGGATTGAAAGGGCTACGTTAGGCGATATTATTATATTGGATAACAAGGGTTATGTTTTCTGTACGGCGGTAATTGCGCCATTTATCGTGAATGAGCTGGAACGGATCAAGCAAACTCCGGTCAAATGCCGTGTCACGGAACTGCCGGCGGCGGCAGCGGCGACGGCGGCAGTGGAGCGCCGGATCCAGGTGCCATCCGAACGGATTGACGCAGTGATTGCAAAAGCTTACCAGCTGTCCCGTGGCGAAAGCCTGGAGCTTTTTCGCCAGAAAAAAGTTTTTCTGAACGGGCTTTTGTTCGAGAACAGCAGCGGTTTGCTGAAGCCGGAGGATGTAGTTACCGTAAGAGGTTTTGGGAAGTTTACCTATCTGGGGTGTGAAGGCGTCAGCAAGAAGGGGAAGAAGAATATTGTGGTTAGTATGAAGTAGATAATATGAAGTGACCTCACAGTTGTAGATTCGTGGATTTACCTGTAAACTATTAATTGACAAAAATCAATGGTAACAGGGATTACCGCATACA
>QMCD01000627.1_pt1 | contig 24345 bp, 24 predicted proteins | sample 1821841 | NCBI WGS metagenome assembly QMCD01 (sample SAMN01991225, study PRJNA193472) | Termite gut metagenome, whole genome shotgun sequencing project. | isolation source: worker | host: Macrotermes natalensis | reverse complement strand
CCTTGACCATTTCGTTGGCCATGTCGATGATTTGCTTCGTCTTTCCCGCGCCCTTTTCGCCAAAGATTACACGTATCAAGAGCAGTTCCTCCTTCATCAATATCTCGGCTGTGTTTAAAGCTATTATAACCTTAATGGGCAATACATTCAAGCCGTAAATCGACGCCGATAACTATTAGGTAGCCGATGATTAATCGATTTCTGTAGGGGCGAACACAGTTCGCCCCTACAGCATGGGATCAGTTAATCACCGTATACCGGCGGGCTTACTGACCGTCCGGACGGCTAATATGCTTTTTCCAAAACTCAGGAGATAGCTCGCGCAAATAGCGCGAGAGCTCGCCGTCGCCCATCACGGTATTCCTGCCTAGCGCATACTCGGCGTCGACCTTTTCTTTTAGCGCCAAAACCAAGTCGGATCGCTTATCGAGCTTTTCATCCTCCGCAAGGCGGTAATGGTTGTTTATCCAGTGCGCGATTCCCGCCGCCCCTGAATGGGAATCGACCATAACGATAGCGGGACGGTTCAATATTGCCTTGGTGTCGAACGCATTATAGATTTCTTCGTCTTTAAGGAGTCCGTCTGCATGGATGCCGGCGCGCGTAACGTTAAAGCTTGACCCTACAAAAGGCGTACGCGCCGGAATATCCTGTCCAATCTCCTTCTCGAAGTAATCGGCAATTTCGGTAATCGCGGTAAAATCCATGCCGTCATGCGTTCCGCGCAGCGAAGCGTATTCGATAAGCATTGCTTCAAGCGGGCAGTTGCCGGTACGCTCTCCGATACCTAAAAGCGCGCAGTTGACGGCCGAAGCGCCGTAGAGCCACGCCGTCGCGGCGTTGGTTACGACCTTGTAAAAGTCGTTATGGCCGTGCCATTCGAGCATTTCGGAAGGTATGTCCGCATAGTAGCGCAAACCGTAGATAATGCCGGGGACGCTGCGCGGCAGCGCTACGCCAGGATAGGAGACGCCGTAGCCCATCGTATCGCAGGCTCTTATCTTAATCGGGATGCCCGCTTCGTCGGAGAGCTTGGCTAGCTCGTTCGCAAAAGGAACGACGAAGCCGTAGAAATCCGCGCGGGTAATATCCTCGAAGTGGCAGCGCGGACGAATACCGAACGAAAGCGCTTCGCGAACGATGCCGAGGTATTTGCTCATCGCCTGATTGCGCGTCAGATTCATCTTTTTAAAGATATGGTAATCCGAGCAGCTCACGAGGATGCCCGTTTCCTTTACGCCCATCGCCTTTACGAGCTCGAAGTCGTTTTTTGTGGCCCGAATCCAGCTCGTTACCTCCGGGAATTCGTAGCCGAGCGCCATGCATTGCTCAACGGCCTTGCGGTCGTTTTCGGTATAGACGAAAAATTCGCTTTGGCGAATCAGGCCTTTCGGGCCGCCCAGCCGGTGCATAAGCTTATAGAGCGTCACGATCTGTTCGACGGTAAAAGGCGAGCGCGATTGCTGCCCGTCGCGGAAGGTTGTATCCGTAACCCAGATATCGTCGGGCATATGCGGTGGGACGTGCCTATGGTTGAATGCAACCTTCGGGATCGTCGTATACTCGAACTGATCTCGAAATAGATTTGGCTCGAATACGTCCTGAAGGCTATATTTGTATATGTTTTCTTCCAAGAGATTCGTCTGGCCGCTGAATGCCAGCTTGGGATGCTTGGATTTACGTTCTTGGCTCATGGCGTGCTCCTCTTTCTATGGTAAAAATCTTTAACTATCTCAAGGATTGAGTGAATTGCGCCATGCGATCGGCGCCGGTTTGTATGTTTTCGCGCGAAGTCGCGTAGGACATGCGGACGTAGCCGTCCGCGCCGAACGCGATCCCGGGAACGACGGAAACCTTTTGCGCTTCGAGCAGAGCATCGCAGAAGCTTAGCGAGTCGTTTATAAGCTTATTGCCATAGCTCTTGCCGAACGTTTCGCTGATATTGATCATCCCATAAAACGCTCCGGCAGGCAGTTTTACCGAAAGGCCGTCTATAGCGTTGATTAGCTCGCACAAAAGCCTGCGTCTAGCGTCGAATTCGGCGCGCATAGCCTCGATTTGACCGCGAGGGCCCTTAAGGGCGGCTATCGCGGCGTATTGTGCGATGCTGTTGGGGTTTGACGTCTGGTGGCTTTGCAGGTTCCCCATTACCTTCGCGATTTCTATCGGGCTCGCGGTATAGCCAAGCCGCCAGCCTGTCATGGCGTATGCCTTTGAGAAGCCGTTGACCGTGATCGTGCGCTCGAAAATGTCTTTTCCAAGCGTGGCGATTGAAACCTGTTCGTTGCCGTCGTAAACGAGCTCCTCGTAGATTTCGTCCGAAATGATGACTAGATCGCGCTTTACAGCCAGCTCCGCTATTTGCATGAGCTCCTTGCGGTTAAGTATATTGCCGCAAGGGTTGCCCGGGCTGTTGACGATTATCGCGCGGGTATTGGGCGTACACGCGGCCTCTAGCGCGTCAATCGAGGGCTTGAAATTGTCCGCCTCGACGCCTTTGACGAATACGGGCTTGCCGTCCGCAAGCTTAACCATCTCCGGGTACGAAACCCAGTACGGAGAGGGTATGATAACCTCGTCGCCGGGGTTAAGCAGCGCGGCAAAGACGTTCGAGAGCGAGTGCTTTGCGCCGTTGGAAACGACGATCTGCGCGGGCGTATAGGTCAGCCCGTTTTGATTTTTTAGCTTTTCGCAAATCGCTTCGCGCAGCTCCAAAAGGCCGGACGCGGGGGTATATCTGGTAATACCCTTCGCGAGCGCTTCGATGGCGGCGTCTTTTATATATTGCGGCGTATCGAAATCGGGCTCGCCCGCGCCGAAGCCTACGACGTTTTCGCCTTGTTGTTTTAATTGCTTCGCCTTCGCGTCTATCGCTAACGTTATCGACGCTTCAATAGCGAGCGCCTTTTGGGATAAAATCACGCTGATTCCTCCTAAGCAAAATTTCGCCAAAATTTCGTATATTATAAGAAGATAAACCGAGAAATAGTGTTCTGTCAACAAAAAAATAGACAAGGCACTGAATTTAGGAGCCTATTTTAAATAATTTTACACTTTTTTAGTTTTTTGGCCTAAGAAATAAATTTCTCTTGACAGAATTGAAGCGTCAGCATATTATTATGTATACATATAGTAATTGTACTTATTATATTTCGAAATCGAAAGGTGGGCGAAACTTGACAATACAAAAATCATTGGGATACCGACTAAATCTATGTGCGCGTCTCATAAAAAGAAAGCTCGACGCTCAGCTTCAAAGGTATGATATAACCACGACGCAATGGGGCGTTTTAAAACTGTTATCACAAGAAAACAATTTGTCGCAAGCCGAAATAGCCGATCGAGCGAATGGCGACAGAGCTACTTTTGGCGCGGTTATCGACAAGCTGATTGCGAAAGGGCTTGTAAGTAAGGAATTATCCCAAAAAGACCGCAGAAGCTATATCGTCAAGATCCTGCCGACTGCCGAAAAGATAGTCAAGGAAGTATCTATACTGGCTGAAAGTATCAATAGCCTAGCCTTGCAAGGATTGTCCGAGGATCAAATAGACGCCTTAAATGAATGCTTGCGTATTATTGTAGCAAATCTGGAGGACCAAAAGGATTATGCTGAAATATGAGATTTATCGCGCGTTTTTTATCGCGTTTGGCGCAGTACAAGTTATTACTAACTCGATTTATTTGATTAGAAAAGACGGAGTCAACTTAGCGAAGAAACAACATAGAGAACTGCCGGACACAGCAACGAATAAGCATTACTCAGCAAAAATTTTCTATATGCTCTCGTTTGGCATATTGCTATTTACGACAGGCTTAATATCCAGTTTTCATCATTTCGTGTATCCAATAAGCTTTACTGTCGTTTTAGGAGTTTATACACTTTATGCCTTGATCGAAGCGCTATACTATCGGTTCTGGAAAACTACGGGAGCTTTTATTCTGCCGCTTGTATTGTTGGCCGCTTTTTTGCTTCTGTAGAAAATATGCTTCAACTACTTATGTATCTCGTCCGACAGATTCAGCCCCTCGTCGCCGTCCGAGCGCATTTCCCGAATTCGATTTTTCCTCCAATATGTAAGCGAAAGCACGGCCATCCGAATAACCGATACGGCGGGAATGCCCAGTATCATGCCCCAAAGCCCCGCGATGCCATAGCCGACAGTCACTCCGACGATTACGCCCAGCGCGCTTAGCCCAAGCCGCCCGCCTATGAGCTTCGGGCCGATAAAATAGCCGTCCGCGAGGAAAACGACCGCCAAAACTATCCCAAGCGGTAGAAGCTTTTGCGTGGAATCCAAAAATGTGACCAATACGGCGGGCGCGGAGCCGATTAAAGGCCCGACGTACGGCACAAGGCTGCCGACGCCGACGAGTATCGCAAACAAAGGCGCATACGGAACCCCCGCGATATAGAACCCCAAAGCGCAAAGCAGCATGATGGCGGCGCTCTCGGTCAGCTTTCCGATAAAATAGCCGCCGAACACCCGATCCAGCTTTTGCATAAGCGCTTCGAACCGTCCATAGCGCTTTTCGCCCAGCCATGGTTCGAGGATGTTTTGAAAGCCCCGGCGCAGCGTCTTGCGCTGATGCAGTATATAGAGCGCTATAACGGTAGTCATCAGCCATTGCCCCACCTGCCCGGCGGTCGCTATCAGCGTTTGGGCGGATATCGTAACGCTCTGACTTAAAAACGCCTGCGCCTGCGTCCATACTTCGCCAATAAGCGCGCCATATGGGCGCGTCGCTATCAAAGGCTCGATGAGGCCGGGTAATCTAGCGATCGCTTCATTCGCGCTTTGGATGAACATCGGCAGCATCCAATATGAGAGCGAGAACGCCGCGCCGAGGATGAGCAGCGCTATTACGAGCGTTGAAAGCCCTTTGTGCCTTGAAAAAACGGCCCGTTCCAAGAATGCCGCGAACGGCCGTAGAAGATAGGCTATCACCATCGCCCAGCCGACGGGTAAAAGCGCGCTAGCAAGCCGCTTGAAGCCGCTCCAGAGGCCATCCAGTATGTTGGTAAGCTCCGAAGCGATACGCCAAAGTACAAGCGCGGCGATTACGGCGGCTACGCCCCAAAACAAGTACCGTTTCCAATTGTTTCTAATATCAGGTCTTCGCATTTTCTCCTATTCCCAGCATATCGTAGGAGCGGATGGCAATCCGCCCGTAACAACACGCTTTATCCAGAAACTGCGGGCGGATTGCCACCCATACACATTCATCTATTCAACATCGGCGTACAGCAGCTTAAACTGGCCGAGCTTGTCGATTATGCCGCGCTCCGGCCCCCGGCGCACCAGCGCGTAGCCGTCCTTAAACGGCTCCGCTTCGTCGTAAGCGGCTTCGACAGCTATTTCCCCCTGTACGTCGATATAACCGTATTTGCCTCCGTCGGTTTTAACGGCGGCCAACCCTTCCGAGAACACCTGGGCGTCTTCGTAGCGCTCATCGAATGCGCTTAGCCCCTGAGGATTGATATAATGCCATTCGCCGTCGGACCGTACCGGGGCTAGGCCTTCGGAAAAATCGCGAGCCTCTTGAAATGTAGTATTGAACGCAAGCGTCGCTTCTAACCCTACATAGCCAAATTTTCCTTCGTTTAAATCGACCATGGCGAGCCCTTCGCAATAGCGCGTACCCGTTGCGGTACGAAGCCGGCCGACTTGTTCGCCGCCTGTATCTATAATCGGGCGCTCTACATCCGCGCCTTCATGAATTGTAAACGCGCGGCCTTCGGAAAAATCGGCGGCGTAATCGTAGACGGCTTCGACGACTATTGCGCCGTTATTATCGATATAGCCCCATTTGTCGTTCATACGAACGCGCGCCCGGTCTTCGTGAAACGCGCCGGTCTCGTCGTATTCCGGTTCGGCGGCGTATCCGCCGGTTGCGTCCGCAAAGCCCCAAAGCCCGTTTTGTTTAACGGCCGCCAGTCCCTCGGAAAATTGTACCGCGTCCTCCCATACGGGATCGAGAATCCAGTTGCCCCGGCGGTCGATCAAGCCGTAGCGCGCTTCGCCTGTCGTATTTACCGCGGCGAGCGCGGCTTCGCCATCGAATTCGAGCGCCGCGCTGAAGCGCGGCTGTATGACGACTTGCCCCGAAGTGTTTTTGTAGCCCCAACGCCCGTCTGCACGGTAAGGCAACAGACGTCCGGTACTGGAAGCGAGCGGCTCTTCGGGCGGGGCTGTGGCGGCCTGTGGCAACGGCGTTGGGGCCTCCTGAATAATCGGTGGCGGCGAGGGAACCGCGTTTGCTTGTGTGTCCGGCGTTGACGGCGCGAGCCCGCCTTGGAACAGATTTGCGAAAACAACAACGCCTGCGACGATTACGGCCGCTACGATCGGATAGTAGAAAACTATTTTCAGCCGTCTCCTGCGGCGCTTAGGTGTGGACATAAGAACCTCGCTTTACATTCGAATGCTCTAGAATTCTAAGACCAGTCAATAAGAATATAGCACAGGACGATTGACATTGCCACAGTAAAACAATACAATGAGCTGACTGAATTTTCAATCGGGGTGAATTTGATGGATAAATATTACTTGTTTACCGACTCTACAACCGATCTGCCTCAAAGCTTCTTTGAAAACAACGATGTCGAAACCGTTTACTTAAGCTATGTATTGGATGGCACGGAGCATCGTGACGACTTGGACCCCGAAAGCAAGCACGCGTTCTACGCAAAAATGCGTGCCGGCGCACACCCTGTTACTTCACAGATAAATGTGGATCAATTCACCAGCCGCTGGACGCCGATAATGGAAGAAGGCGCGGATATCGTATACCTCGCGTTCTCTTCCGGGCTATCCGGAACTTGCGACGGAGCGATTTTCGCGAAACAAATACTTGAGGAGCGCTATCCCGGACGTCATATATACATAATCGACTCCCTCGCGGCCTCGGTTGGCGAAGGGCTTTTAGCTATAAAAGCCGCCCAAATGCGGGCTCAGGGGCTTTCCGCAAAGGAGCTGGCCGACTATCTGGAGGCCAATAAGCTAAAGATGCACCATTGGTTTACTGTCGACGACTTAGCCTATCTTCGCCGCGGCGGGCGCGTTTCGGCGGCGGCGGCGTTTGTAGGCTCGCTTTTGAATATCAAGCCGATGCTGCATGTAAACGTCGAAGGAAAGCTGATTCCGCTCGAAAGGGTCAAGGGACGCAAGAAATCCATTGCGTATTTGTTCGACCGTTTCATGGAGTTCGCAAGCGACAAAACGCAATTGGTCGGCATCAGCCACGCAGACTGTTTTGACGACGCAAACGCGCTCGCGACGATGATCAAAAACGCTGCGCCCGTAGAGGACGTTCTGATTTCGGATATCGGCGCGGTTATCGGCAGCCACGCCGGCCCGGGCACGCTTGCCCTGTTCTTCTTTGGCCCTAGCCGCGATTTGCCCTAAGATTAGGTGTTTATTGTAGGGGCGAACTGTGTTCGCCCGTGACAATCACATAAATTGTAGGGCAAGGGTTCTACTCCTGCCCTATCCAACGCAACGAATTATAACGGCGGGAGCAGAGCCCCCGCCCTACAAGATTGGTACTAAACCGTATACAAAAGCCATATAAAACAGCACAACGCCAGCAGCGATAGGAAGCAAACGCCTATCGCTGCTTTTATTTTTCTGCGCTTTAGGCAATGCACAGCATAGATGAGCGCGTAGCTAACGGGCGGCAGCGCGCACAGAGTCAGTAAAAAATAATTCATCTATGCTCCCCTTTTGCAGTCCACCGTAATATTCAGCTTAACCTCCTTCAAGCGTTCGGGCCAGTCATAATTCTCCCACTGGGCGTTGGTCAAAAAGCCTGTCACAACGCTCTTGCCTAGCTGAAACACATCCGCACCCACGCCGCGGCACTCTTCGAACAGCGCCGTCAAATCCTCGCGTAGGCTCTCGGCGACGCCGCGCTCGACATCCGTGATTTCAACTCCGCTATTATCGTTTGCTTCGTCGCAACCGACGTAGACCTCAAGGCTAATTACCAGCGGTTCAAACGATACGACGCGCGCTCGGCGCGGCCTTGCCAGCCGAAGCTTAACCGCGCCTTCATCATAATACCAGCCGCGCTGGAATTCGTCGCGCGCGAGCATAAGCGCCAATGTTTCCTGCGAATCAAAAGCATCTATCATAACGCCGTCTATAACAAGCGCGCAACCGAGCATTCCGGGGGCGCCGGTATCGGCTTTATACGCGCCCAGCGGCAAAATCGCGGTGTAAATCGGACTTGTCAGGCTTTCGGCCAGTTCAATATATGTGCATTCTGGGAACAGGGCGCTTTCGCTGGGCTCAAGCATCCACGCGCGCTGATGCTTTGCGAGGTTGATATCGCCAAGAGCGCGCATGCCTTCGAGAAAATCGTACGCTTGCCCCTTTACGACGGCTATCCTGCATGTCGTCCTAAAGCCAAGGCGGGCGGGCAGAAGCCGCGTAAGCTCCTTTAAATGGCCTTGCGCCGCAAGTTCGCCGCAGAAAATTATATCGTTCAGGTGCGTGAAGCTTAGTCTCCACGGTAGAGTAATATTGATTTTATCGATTGCCTCGTATATGCTGTCCGCTTCCGCGCTATGGAGCGTGAACCCTCCTTTTTCAGCGTCTGCTGCCGTTGGCAACGGGATTTGTACGGTAAAAGTATACCGTTGCGCTTTCCCTGTGTCGACGCCCAGCGAAAGCACATGCGCGACCTCGTCGAGGTTCTTCATGTCCTGACAGGCCGCCATCGACAGTAAAATCGATAATAGCAGAAGGATAATGCTTTTTTTCATAACCTGGCTCCCTTTATTTTCGCGCTCGCCTTTAGGCGCTTGATAAACGCTATCAGCGCCGCCATGATGATTGGCCCGTAGGCAAATAGAAATCCGAATTGCATAAGAAAGGTTTCGACGCCCTGGATAACGGCGGAAGTTTGCAAGAGCAGCGCGAACGATAACGCGACAAAGCTTACTAGCGGCACGACGGGGCGAATCTCCGTTACGCTAAACGTACGGCAAAAGATGTTGGACGCGAGGTATAGTGTAAAAGAGACGCCTGCCGTCATACAAAGCATCCAAATAAATAAAACGAAATCGTCGACGCGTGTTAGCGATACGCCGGAGGTGATGCCCGACGCCATGGAGTAGAACGGCGCGTTCATTTCGCGCAATAAGCCGGATGAGAACGTCAGCGCCGCCGCGAGGAACATCAAAATCGCCGCCGAAGCGGATATTCCGAGCGAGGCGAAGCCGATGTGCCGTACTTGCTTGCCTCCGTGCAGCGCGCTTGCGAGTACTGCCGCGCCGATGAGATCCAAATACAACACGCTTCCCGACAGTCCGCCTTTTAGCGTGAACGCGATTCCTTCGCCGAAAAGCGGAAAAAGCCTCGATGAATCGTAGCGCCTCCAAGGTAAAGTCAAAACGCATACGAAGACGATCAGCATAATGATAAAGAAGGCCTTTGCGGTTCGCGAAACGCATTCAAGCCCCATATATGCCGGTATTGCCGCCGCGAACGCGAGTAAACCCATCAGAATTATCGGCTCGGTATCGGTATAGACGAACGTTTTGACAGCCAGGTAAAAGCCCGACAGCGTGCGCGCTGCGTTGAGCAACAGCAGCGCGCATAGCATCAGCGCGATAATTCGCCCGGCAACGCTCAGATTTTGGTTCAGTCCGCCGAGCAGATTATTGCCGCCGCGCAAGAGGAACAGCGCGATAAAAAAAACGATTGCCGCGATAGCTGCGGCAACGATGTTCGCCAGCCACGCACTGTGGCTAAAGCCCGGCGAAAACAGCGGGAACAATAGCTTGCCGATAAGCGCGCTAGATAGTACTGCGACGCCTTCGCTCGTGCCGATTTTTCCTTCACGGAGACTCATGTTTTTTCACCGTCGGCAGTATTTAGGATATCCGGCGCGCTTCGTCGGTTTTTCAGCGTATCGCGCTGGATAACCTGCGAGTGTCCGAAAGCCTTGGGCGTAAATGGCGCCATAAACGGCACGCCGTAGGATTTTATATTGCACAGGTACGCAATTAGGATAACTGTCGCCGCCATAACGCCCAGCAGGCCGAAAAGCGTGCCTGCGGCAATCAGCATTATTTGCGCGAAGAGCGCAGAAAGCTGCGTCGAATAGTCCGGGATGGCAAAGCCGCCTAGCTCCGCCATAGCTACGACTATGAGCATAACTGTGCTTACGATATTCGCGGTCACGACCGCCTGCCCTAGGATCAGCCCTCCAACGATTCCGATCGACTGGCCGACGCTTGAGGGCAGACGAAGCCCCGCTTCACGCACGAGCTGGAACATCAAAATCAGAAAGAGCATCTCCATGTACATCGGCAGCGCTACTTGCTCCCGCGCCGCCAGGATCGTCATTATCAGTTCGGATGAGATCAGTCCGTGATGATACAGCGCGAGCGATATATATACGCCCGGCAGAAAGACCGATAATATGAGCCCGACAAAACGTACTACGCGAATAACCGCGCCGACTGGCTTGCGCATATATATATCCTCGGACGTACTCAATAAAGTAGGCAGCGTCATGGGGACGACCGTCGCGAACGGCGCGCCGTCGACGATTATCGCTATATAGCCGTTCATAAGCATGCCGGCGACTCTATCCGGGCGCTCGGTATTGAGTACCTGCGTAGTCAGAGAAAGCGGAGAGCGCTCCGTTAGCTGCTCCAGCATGCCCTCGCCGAACACGAATCGCGTCGATACCTTGGCGAGGCGGCGCTTAACTTCGCCTAGAAGCGACGTATTCGCGACGCCTTCGCGGTACATGATCGCGAGTTGAATATTATTGTCCGCGCCGACATTACGAAACTCGCTAACGAGGTCGGGCGTGCGTACTATGCGGCGTATAAGCGTAATATTCGTGCGCAGGCTCTCGTTAAAGCCTTCATGCGGCCCGCGAACGACGCGCTCGTTCATCGGCTCGCCGACGGAGCGTTTCTCGTAGCCGCGAGTATCCATTACTATCGCGTTGGCGTCGCCGTCGATAAAAAGAGCCGCTTGGCCTTGTAATATTGCGTCGACGGCTTTTGTCAGGCTCGCTTCAAGCTTGGCCTCGCCGACGTTAACGACCCGATGCATCACTGCGTCGCTAATGTTTTTTTCGTTGCCTAAAAGGCAATCGGGCTTCATGGCGGGCTTCAGTATAAAATCGTTGATCATCTCCGTTGAAGCCATACCGCTGATATAGGCTAAAAGCGCGTCAAAACGATTGGCGATACGCAGCGGCCTTAAACCAATATCGACGTTGATGTCCGCCCGAAAGCAGCGCTTAAGCGCGTTCGTATTGTCGGCTAAGCGCCGGGATACGTAGACGTCCTTCTCTTCACGAGGCTTTGCCGCCGCGTCGCGAGGGGCTCGGGGAACGCCTGTCTCCGAGGGCGTCTCTAAAAGCTCGAATTCCTCCGGCTGTTCGAATTCAAATAAGCGCTTCAGCTCGTCCAGCACGGATCTTCACCTCGCTTTTCGCAACATGTCGAATGTAGCTTGCGTCCAATTATCGGCTTTCATGCAAAATAACGACGTTGATTGACATTAGTTCTATATACTTGTTATCATGGCCCTATTAAATAGATTGAAAATATAAAATATTATATATGATCGCGCTGATCAAAAGGCACATGGCAATCTCAGCGCATACAAGAATTCTCGACTTGGCGTGCGGCAAGGGCGCGGTAGCCATAAAAATCGCAAGAAGCTTGTGCGTAAGCGTTTATGGCTTCGATTTAATCCCTGAAGCAAGGCTTTGATTGTGTAATTTTCGGTGCTGCGGGCAATATTCTCGGCAATCCGGAAGCGACCCTACAAAAGCTGATGAAAACCGTTAAGCCTGGCGGCTATATTTTGATCGACGAAGCTTTTTTACCCGACGATTCCAGCAACGATGATGTCCTTTATCGAAACTATGCGTTTTTGACCCATAAAGAATGGAAAAGCCTATTCAAAGACAACGGCCTAACGCTTTTAGAAGAGCAAATAGGCAGTGCTGACGCCAATTTTGACAATGATAAGAAGGCAATCGCGTCTAGGGCAAGCGAGCTGATTGCCCGCCATCCTGAAAAGCGCGCCCTTTTCGAAGGCTATGTACAAAGCCAGCTCGACGAATATGAGGATTTAGAGACAAACGTTACGGCCGTTACCTGGATGCTGCAAGTTTTCGGCGCCTAAATCCGTTTAGATCGAAAGCCGTTCTAACTTGCTAAAATATTTTAGCATCTTGATTATTCAAAGGGTATCTAGTATAATAACGCAGTATTCGCGGGTGTAGCTCAATGGCAGAGCTCTAGCTTCCCAAGCTAGCTACGTGGGTTCGATTCCCATCACCCGCTCCAATAAAATTAGCCCAAAGCTAGGACAGAAACGGCTCTCGAGCCGTTTTGTTGTTTTCCGTTTTTTAGCGTAATAGTATTATCCATCGTTATCCGCGCGGCTAGATACGCGGTCAAAAAGGCCACAAAATATGAAAACGAAGTCTCCTTTTTCGTCTATGCTATATAATAAGGGGGATAACGGGTATGAGCGAAATAGAAAAAATTAAAGCGGCAATCGAATATATCGAAGCCAACTTAACGCAAAAGTTGGATTTGGATATGGTCGCTACAGCCGTGCATTACTCGAAGCATCATTTGCAGCGTACATTTTCAAAGCGCCTGGGGCTAACGCTGCACGACTATATTCAGCGCCGTCAGCTTACCGAGGCGGCAAAGCTATTGGTGTTTTCTGAAAAATCCATCTTGGATATCGCGCTTATGTCCGGCTATGAAAGCCAACAGGCGTTTCACGGCGCGTTTAGCTCCATGTATAAGCTCCCCCCGAACGCGTATAGGGAAAACGAACGTTTTTACCCATTGCAGCTAAAATTCGAGTTTGAAGGGAGCTTTAGCATGTTGAATAGAAAGGACGGCGGCATTTGGAGCGTCGCGTTTGCGGCAGAGGGCGACATCCCCTACTGGATGGCGCTGGTGCGGCTTGTAATCGACGGATTCCCCCACTTGCATGAGGACGAGCACATAGACGCACTAAAAGCGCGAATCGAACGAAGCGAGGCGCTGATTATAAAGGATGAAGAAACTGCGGTAGGTATCCTGCTCTTCTCCAGAAAGACCGGTAGTATCGAGTTTTTAGGAACTCATCCTCTCTATCGGCAAAAAGGCATACCGCAAGCTTTCTTAAAAAGGGTTATGGGCGAGCTGCTTGGCGATCAAGAGATTAGCATTACCACATACCGCGAGGGCGATAAGGCCGACGTTGGCCACCGCAAGCAGCTACGCGCGCTGGGTTTCGCGGAGGCGGAATTGCTAATGGAATTCGGATATCCAACGCAGCGCTTTGTTCTGGAGAAAGGGGCATTGAATGAGTGAAACCGCAGCCATTCCTTTTCCCGACGAAATCATCCATCTTGACGAAATCAACCGCAGCCTAGATAGCGCGCTGGCGGAAGCGGACACGGCCGTCGAGCGGATGGACAAAGAATATAATGACGCCAAGCGATACATGGTATTTAACCGCGGCGAAATCGACCCGCACGAAATGTTCCGAAGCGAGCAGGAGCTTAAACGAATCGACTCAAGAGGCGCGTTTACCGTTCGGCTTCGGGATAAGTTGGCGAAGCTCAAGGCATCGCCGTATTTCGCAAGGATAGATTTTCATGAGCGCGGCGGCGAGGAAGCGTCCTTCTATATCGGGCAGTTCACGTTCGACCGCGATGGCCAGCTGCTCGTTTACGACTGGCGCTCGCCGGTCGCAAGCATGTTTTACGACTATGAGATCGGCCCTGCGGAATATATCGCGCCCATGGGCAAAATCGACGGCGAGCTGACCCGCAAGCGGCAGTTTAAAATCAAAAACGGGCTCATGGAATACGCGCTTGAAAGCTCCGCCAATATTCAGGACGACGTATTACAGCGCGAGCTTGCCCATACGTCGGACGAAAAGATGAAGTCCATTATTGCCACCATTCAAAAGGAGCAAAACCAAATCATCCGCGACGAAAGCGTCGGTACGTTGATTATCCAAGGCGCAGCCGGTTCCGGCAAAACGTCAATCGCCTTGCATCGCATCGCTTTTTTGCTGTTCCGGTTTCAAGACGGATTGACCGCAAAAAATGTAACGATATTATCGCCGAACAAGGTTTTTGGGGACTACATTTCAAATGTGCTGCCGGAGCTTGGCGAAGAGCCTATCTTCGAGGCGAGCCTTTCGGATATTGCCGAATTGCAGCTTGAAGGCGTCGTCGGCTTCGAAGAGGAGAAGGATCCGCTTCTTCAAGACGACGCAGGCTGGGCAGAGCGGGCGCGCTTTAAATCCACTATGGATTTTGTTCAGCTGCTGGATGAATATATCAAACAGATGCCAAGCATGGTCTTTTCGCCCTCCGATTGTTCGTTTGAGCGCTTTACCGCGAGGGCGGAGATGATCGCCGCACGGTATAAAGCTTATGGAAAATACCCGGTGAAGCGCCGCCTAGAGATGATAGCGGAGGATATTTACGAGCGCTTTTATTCCGACTGCTACGAAAAGGACGACATACCCCAAAGCCGAACCATTCTAAAGGCGTTAAAGAAAATGCTTAAGGTCAAGGATACGCTGGCGCTTTATAAGGAATTCTATAAGCGCTGCGGCATGTCGCAAATGTTCGCGATGCCGTCGAAGAAAATGCTGGAATGGGCCGACGTATACCCTTTCCTATATGTTATGGCGGCTTTTGAGGGACTGCGCGAAAGCGGTGTTATCAAGCATTTGGTTATCGATGAAATGCAAGACTATACGCCCATACAGTACGCGGCGCTCAATATCATGTTCCAATGCCCAAAAACGATTCTCGGCGATTTCGGGCAATTCCTGAATCCGAACCACCTCAACACCTTGGAGGACTTAAAAAAGCTATACGGCGGAGCGAAATATGCCGAGCTGTCAAAGAGCTACCGCTCGACCTATGAAATCATCGAGTTCGCGAAGAAAATAAAGCGCGCGGGCGCGATTGAAGCCGTAGAGCGCCACGGCGAACCGCCAAAAATAATCAAATGCCTAGATCGTCAAGACGAGCTTGCGCGCCTAAAAGCTATGATCGATGCATTCAAAAAAAGCGCCTATTCCTCGCTCGGAATTATTACGAAAACCAATTCCGACGCAAGAAGACTGTACGATTTATTGGCGGCAAATTTTGACGTACATCATATTTCGCCTGAGAGCACCCGCTTTTTGAATGGCGTATCCGTAACGTCGGTTCAGATGTCTAAGGGCTTGGAGTTTGACGAGGTTATTATCCCCGGCGCAAATAGCGGCAATTATAGTAACGAATACGACAGGAGCCTGCTCTATATCGCATGTACGCGGGCAATGCATAAGCTGACGCTTTTATATGAAGGCGAGCTATCTTCGTTACTCGTATAGAGCAGCTGCACCAACTCCTATATTGACCCTATATTGGTATTCATAGGTATTAAAGCGCATGCTGTTCGTTCTTTGACAAAACGCCTCTTGATTGCTATACTTTTAAATGGGAAGAGGTGTGTACTCGGTGAAAAGGATTTTGCTTGCGCTTGTATTCGCGATTGCCGCGCTGGTTCTGTTCGCGTCGGGCGCACTTGCTAAAAAAGACAACGAAATTGGACAAGTTACAGGCAGCGACGTCAATTTAAGGGCTAACCCTACAACGGAGTCGGCCGTTCTATGCACGCTCGCGCTAAACGAACAGGTTGAAATACTGGGCCGGGAAGATGGCTGGCTGCATGTCATCGCCGGTAATAATGTCGGCTACGTACGCGAAGATTTTGTTTTTGTCAGCGTAGCCGGCAACCGCGTCGCCTACGTTATTGAAGACGGGGTTAAACTCCGCGGCGGCCCCGGACAAAGCTCATATATTATCACGGAACTCTCCGCCGGCGGCGGCGTAAAGGTCAAGCGTATTGTCGGAGAGTGGTATTTCGTTTCCTACGGAGGCGAATCGGGCTATGTCCATAAGAACTACCTCCAGCTAACGCGTTCGCTTTCTGGTTCGGCCGCGAGCGAAATGATGCTGACGCGTGGTATGGAGGGCGAAGAAGTCAAGAAGATGCAAAAGGAACTGGCGCGCCGCGGCTTCCTAATCGATTCGCAAGTCACGGGCATGTATGGCCCCAAAACGCGCGAGGCCGTCAAGACGTTCCAAAAAGCGGCCCAGCTCGACGGACAGGACGGTATTGCCGGGCCTCAAACGCTTTCCCTAATCTACGATAGAAGTAACGGCATAAAGAAAAGCTTAGCGTCGAGGATGGATTTCCTAGGGCGTGTTCAACTCATCGATTGGTTCGAAGGCGGCGACAAGGCTTTCAGCAAGGGTACAAGAGCCGTCGTGTACGATATTCGAACGGGTCTCGAATTCCGCGTGCGCCGTTTCGGCGGTTGGTATCATGCCGACTGCGAACCTGTGAGCGCGAAGGATACGGCGGTGTTCAAAAAGATCGCGGGCGAATGGACATGGGACCGGCGCGCGATTTGGCTTAAAATCGGAAGCAAGGTATACGCCGCGAGTATGAATTGCATGCCCCATTTGCCGGATGTGTCAAAGGGCGATAATTTCCCCGGCCATTTTTGCATACATTTTCTGAACTCTAAGGTACATGAAAACGAAAAAGAGTGCCCGCGGCATCAATCGATGGTGCGTAGGGCGTACTCGAACTCGCAAGCGTAGCTATGGCTGGCTTTCCAATAGGAGGATACTAAATGCCGCGATCACGCGCGATCTTCTATATCATTGCGATTTCCGTGGCGAGCGCGATAACGGCAGTGCTCTTGACTATACGTTTCTATTCGCGTTGGCCGGACGGCGATGTAGCTTTATTGTCAACAAGTCAGTATGCCGAGCTTGCGGAGCTCAGGCGCTTACGGGAATTATCGGATATTATCGAAGACAAAGCTTTTACCGCGCGGACGCGTGAAGAAAACTACACTTCGGCCGCCCAGGGCATGATCCAAGGTCTCGACGACCATTATGCGGCCTACTATACAAACGAGCAATACGTTCGTATAGAAGAGCGGCAGCGCGGGGAGTATTCAGGAATCGGCGCGACGATTGAGTACGATCCTGATAGTAACGCGTTTTCGATCGTATCCATTGCGCCTGGTTCGCCAAGCGAAGAAGCCGGCTTGCAGGTTGGCGACTTTATAGTAGCGGTGGACGGCTACGATTGCGCGTCTTTGACCCAGGACGAGCTGGTCGCGCACGTACGCGGAGAAGAGGGTTCAAAAGTCGTTTTATCCATTGCGCGCGGCGCGCACACGCAGGATATAACGATCACACGCGCTGCAATCGCTTCCGAGCACGTCAAGCCCCGTATGCTGGAAGACGGCATAGGCGTTATACGCCTGATGGATTTTTCCAGCATTAGCCTTGATGAGTTCAACACGGCTCTCGACGGCTTAAAGAGCGAAGGCATGACAGCCCTGATCATCGACTTGCGGGATAACCCCGGCGGAAACTTAGAAACCGTCGTCGGTATCGCGGATATCATCCTGGACAGCGGCACGATTCTGACCATCAGACCCCGCGAAGGCGAGCCGACGGTATATTCCGCCAAGCCCGGCAAGCTCGATTTACCGCTCGCTATCATTATTAACGAAAACAGCGCCTCCGCAAGCGAGGTGCTTGCGGGCGCAGTACAAGACCATGGGGCGGGCACAATCGTAGGCGAACGCAGCTTCGGCAAGGGCAGCGTTCAAACGACCTATCCGCTAAAGGAAGGCGGCTGGGCAAAGTTTACAACGGCCGTATATTTTACGCCTTCCGGGCGCAGCGTTCAAGACGAGGGTATAGTGCCCGACGTGGAAGCCCGCTTAACTTCAAAGCCCGATGGATCCAATTACGAAGACCTGTCTATTGAAGAGGATCAACAGCTTCAGGCGGCTGTCGCCGCTGTGTCTTAGACGTGTGCATACAAGCCCATTAATAAGCATAGGATTACATAGGACAATAACCTGTCCCGCAATATGCCGGGAGGTGACCTATGGGGGCCTTCGTCAGTATCGAAACGATCGTTGCGTACGCTGTGGCGCTATTGTTGATGTATGCTCTGGGCTGGCTGCTGTTTGTGCCGCTTAAATACCTTTGGAAGCTGATTCTAAACGGTATTCTGGGCGGTTTGTTGTTGGTCGCTATTAATCTTATCGGCGGCTTATTCGGCGTTACGCTCGCAATTAATCCCATAACCGCATTGATTTCGGGGTTTTTAGGTATTCCAGGCGTAGCGCTTTTGTTCTTGCTTCAAGTCATTTTATAGATGGTATGGTTAGACTATTCTTCGCCCATACATGACATAGCGGCTGCTATCAACATCCAGTAATGTAAAACCGCATGACAAAAGAGCTTTTTCTGAAGCCCTATTGTTCTTGTCAATGTCAGCGGTTATTCGTTCAGCGTCCGGAAAAGAAAAGATTTTATCAATAAGCAAATTTATAATTCCCTTACCCAAGCCTTTTCCTAGATAGGATTCTTCGCCTATAAGATAATCTATCCCGTAGGAACCTTTTATCGGAAGGGTTCCAAAATCCTCATCGCTACTGTCCGCACATTTATAGTATTGGCACAGACCTATCGGGCGGCCATGATACATTGCGATAAGGTATGTTATCCATCGAAATTCACCGTTATGCTCCCTGATTTCATGCATCCAGTCAGCAATAGTTACATCCATACGAGGTATTTCGTACCATCGCTTTACATGCTCCTTGTTGAGCCAAGCTTCTGCTAGCGATATATCATTGTCGCATAGCACTCTCAATTCTAACACGTTAATACCTACTTTCATACCGATGTACATAATATACATGCGCAACGTTTACATTTTCGCCCCCGATATATATCACGCCACAACCTTGCCATAAATCCTGAGCTCGTCAAATTCGCTCAGCAATATCGGGGCATATTTGCTATTGAGCGAAACGAGCTTATTGCCGGAGAATTTCTTGCAAAAAGCTTCCCCATTCAGGAGAAAAATCCCGATTTCCCCGTCTTCAAGCGTTTGCTGAGGCTTAATATATATAATTTGCGCATCCACAAAGCGGGGCTGCATGCTGTCGCCGCTGACGCGGACGGCGAAAGTCGCGTCGAGGGGTATTGTTTCGTCGACGTCTATGAGCTCGTAAGCGTCGCTGTCTAAAAACGCGCCTGCGCCTGCGGATACGGGAAGGTCGTATAGCGGAATCTGGCGCGAGACTTTTATGCGAGCTTTAACGGGCCTATCGCTATAGCGCGCGTCGGCGGCAAGATAGCCGATATATTCTAACGCCTGTTTTTTTCCGGTATCGTTTAGCGATTCAAAAATCGTGTACGCCGGCGTCAAGCCAAAAACATGCGGTGCGTCATGAACGCCGTACCGGGCTAACAGAAGAAGGAAACGTTCGATATCCGGCTGTGTGCTATCGGTTTCCCATTTACTGACGGCTTTATTTGTAACCGGATAGCCGCTTTGAGTAAGATATTCAGCAACTTGCGGCTGGGTCCAGCCTTTTGCGGAACGAAGCGCGGCAAGCGTTTTTCCAATTTGTATTTGCATATTCAACACCCCTTAACGCATTATAACGCGTCCCACTTAGTTAAGCAAGCCTTTAATCTCTTTTATAACGTTAATAGCGGCAATAATACGCTATATCTGAGATTGATGGCGCTGTTATTCTCGTCAAAAGCGAGAATCCGCGAATGATACCAACAGATTTGATCAATCGTTTCCATCCGTAGACATCTTTAACGGCACTTTTACTCGCCTTGTTTGATTGCGCAGTTTATGGTAATCTATTGTGGAATAATGTGTATGCATAGGAGAGTGCGATTTGAAAACTGTGATCTTAGCAGGAGGTATGGGGACTCGAATCAGCGAAGAAAGTCATCTCAGGCCAAAACCTATGATAGAAATCGGCAGCGATCCAATTCTTTGGCATATCATGAAATACTATTCTTTTTTCGGATTTCATGATTTTATAATTTGCTGTGGCTATAAAGGATATATGATCAAAGAATATTTTGCGGATTATTATCTTCACCGTTCCGACGTTACGTTCGATTTCTCACACGAAAACGCGCTAACCATCCATAACAACGTCGCTGAGCCTTGGCGGGTCACGCTGGTCGATACGGGGATCAAGGCGCATACGGGCGATCGTATCCGCTCCATCAGGCGTTATTTGGACGACGAAGCTTTTATGCTCACCTACGGAGACGGCGTCAGCGATATAGACCTACATAAGCTGATTCAACAACATAAACAGTCCAATAAGATTATGACCATTTCCGCCGTACAACCTAAAGGCCGCTATGGTGTGCTAGAGCTCTCCAAAGACGACGCTGTTACAGTTGCAAGCTTCAAAGAAAAAGCTACGGAGGACAGAACGTGGATCAACGCGGGATTTATGATTATGGAACAGTCGGTCTTCGATTATATCGGCAGCGAATCCTGTATGCTTGAAGAAAGGCCGATGCGTGAAATGGCGGAGGGCGGCGTGTTGGGCGTATATCTTCATGGCGGTTTCTGGCAATGTATGGATACTCAGCGCGACAAACGTGTTTTGGAGGATTTATGGTATAGAGGCAAGGCTGCATGGAAGGTATGGACTGATGAATAGCGTCCCGATTAGCGTAATAATGCTTACCTACAACCGGCAGCAAAGCGTAAGCCGCGCAATAGATTCGATACTGGCGCAGAGCTTTCGGGACTTTGAGTTTATTATCGTCGATAACGGATCGACAGACCGTTCCGGAGCCATTGCCGACGAATACGCCGCGCTTGACGACCGTGTGAATGTTATCCATCGAAAGCGTGGTAACATCGGCTCTGGGCGCAACGCCGGGTTGAATTCCGCTATCGGCGAGTATATCGGCTTTATAGACGACGACGACTGGTGCGAACCGGATTATCTCAAGTTTTTGTATGATCTTGTTGCTGAAAATGATGCTGAGGTTGCAATTTGCGGCGCGGCGGATAAAATATTCTACGAAAAGCAGATTATGAGCGCCGAGGAGGCGCTTACAGCACTTTTGTGGCGTAAAAAATACAACGTCGCCTTTCCGGCAAAGCTGTTTAAAGCAGCGCTGTTCAACGGCATACGCTTTTCTGAATCCGCAAAGTACGACGATATCGAGCTTATGCCCCGTATCCTTGGAGGCGCGAACCGCATAGCATACCATGGGCTGCCGAAGTATACTTTCGAACGCCACGGCGGCAACAACTCCGCATGGACGACGAACCATACTTTGCTGAACGCGGCGACGCTGGACGAATATCTCGACGTTTATCGGAGCCGAACCGAATGGCTAATCGAAAAATTTCCGGATAGTGCCGAAAAATGGAAATATTTTGAGTGGTCGTTCATGATAAGTATGGTCGAAAAAATAGGTAGGCTGAAAATTTCCGGCTGCGAAAAGCGGCTCGAAGCGATGATACACGAGCTTCGGAAACACAGGCCGGAGTTTTTAGAGTGCGAATATGCACTAGATTATGAGAAAAAATGGTTCGATAGTTTAATAATATAAAATGTTGGTTTTGTTTTACTTTTTTATTTAAACATTTCATACTATATCGTTATTTTAAAAAATATATAAAAATTTCGACAAAATATTCTATTATCCTATTGACTTTGCCCCATCGGAAGGTTTTATTCTTATATTATAAAAGTGTTGTGTCAGCATAAATAACTTATCATCATAGTAAAGTCACAATATACTTATAATAAATGGAAAACCCGAAACAAATTTGATCGGCTTTATTTTCGTATCCGAAAGGGGGAAAACATGCAAAACTCAGCTTCGATCAAGCGCGCGGTTCTAATCTTTTTAATAGTGCATACCTCTATCATCCTATTGCTAGCGTTTCTTTTGAAACGCGATGGGACGCCGAATAACGATCCGGTAGTTTTCATTGCCAGTATCGCGGTAGCCGTTGCTATTACGATTTATACGGCGTACAGGATTACCGAAAGTATCAATGAAAAAATTGAACATCGCGCCAAAACCATGGCCCAATACGCGGCGTATCTTCAAACCAGGACTAAGGATTTGGATAATTATGCTGTCGAGTTAAAGCAGTGGGCAAGCGACATGAGCAAACAACAAATTGTGCTTCAACAACGTGTAAGGCTAATTAACGACTATGGTAACAAGATGAATGAATTGGCGGGAAGGATGACTAAGAAGGAGGAACAATAAATGCAGACAGCTTGCGAAAACGCGGCGTTAGCCAACGAGACAAAAAGTATTTTTTACTTCACTATCAACGAGGACTTATACGGTGTAGAGGCGCATCATGTTCTACATGTAGCCGGCGTACGCCAGATCAAAAAAATTCCGGAAATGCCTCATGGCTTGAAAGGGTATCTTGATTTGCGCGGCAAAATGATTCCCGTGTACAGCTTGCATGCCGGTTTTATCAAGGCAAAATCCCGTTATACGAAACAATCACGCGTAGTTGTAATTAGAACCGACGGCGCGCCGATCGGGCTAATCGCGGACTCAATACAGGAAGCCGCAAAGGCAAAGCACGATAATACTTCGAATCCGGACGGCACGGAAACCTGCCGCTATGTCAGCGGTATCACACAACTGAAAAAAGAACAGACAGTATTGCTGTTCACGCGCAAACGTTAATATAAGATATATCAATCGCTAACATATGAAGACAAATCCGTTAAGCCCTAGCGGCTTAGCGGATTTGTCTTTTGCATGCGGCCATAATCATTCTCCGGCTCCTTGGCGTGCGCTGAAGAAACGCTTTTTATACCCCGCTGGCGTCGTTCAGTTCAAACAGGTTGCCTTCCGGATCCCTGAAATAGGTACAGCGCATACCCCAGTCTTCTATAGTTTGCGGCTCGCCTAAAAACTGTACGCCCGATTCCTTCAGACGCAGATAGTCTCCATCCAGATCGGTTGAAGGAATTATTGCTGTGATCGTATCTGGCTGAACATTGCCGCCAGGCTGAACGTAGCCTTTAAACATCGTCATATTCGCCCCGGCAAAGATAGCGAAGCACGGCGGTTCGCCTTCATTTACAGTAAAGGACGTATAAGGACCGTTCCTATCTCCCCAAACCGGCGTCAGCCCCATTTTCGCCGTGTAGAAGTCGTAACAAGCGCCATAGTCTTTCCGAACCAGAATCCGTATTGTCGCTTCATTGAACTGCATAGTATGCCTCCCCTTTAAATCTTTGCATATGAGTATACGTTAAAATTTAAAAGGTTCATTGTAAAAATCGGACTTATTTTGTAAAAATGCCGTGGGGGTTATTCCGCATATATCCTTGAAATCGTGAATGAAGTGCGCCTGATCAAAATAGCCGAGCGGAAGCGCGGAATCGACAAAGCCGGATGTACTTAATTTTTGAAGCACCAGGTTGACGCGCAGAACGCGCAGATAGGTTTTTAAGCTTAAGCCCAGTTGCTCGCTGGCGACGCGGCTCAAATGGCGCTCGCTGTAGCTGCTCTTTTGCGCCAGCGCGCCGATTGTCGGCAGCGACTCGCGCTGAAGACGCAAGCCTTGCAATGCGGGGAAAAGCGGATGATCACCGGGCCTTTGCGAAAGAAGCTGAAGGAAAATGCCGTCGAGCGAGGCGCGCAGCTCAAAAAGATTTTGGGCGCGCTCTACGCTGTCGAGTATTGTCTTATTCATAGGCGGCAACAGCTCGCCGAGAGGCAGCCTGAGATCCATAAGCTCGTTGTGCGGTAAATCCAGCAGCCGTCGCGCGCCGCCAGGCAGAAACTCGACGAAAAGGCGAGGAAACGCGTCGTTGGGAACCGTTGCCGCTCTTGTCGACGCGCCTAGAAACGCGCTATGGATTGTATCGCGCACAAAGGTGAAGACAAGGCAGCCGCTGGCGTCGGGAATGATGGTAACCATCTTCTCGCGCGGGCGTGGGAAATATAGCGTATAATGCGCGATATACGGCCTCAGCGCGGGGTGCGGCCAAAGAAACCGGCGGATAATGTTAGGAGTGTGAATTTGATCGAGAAACATCTCTATGCCTCCGGCAATTCAATACCCGCTTCCTTTGCGGCCTCCAGCAGCTGCTCGATGGCGAAATCGATCTGCTCGGGCTTATGGTCGCTCGTAACGCAGAACCGCATGCGCGATTTGCCCATGGGCACGGCGGGATAGACGGCTGGCGGCACAGATACGCCGCGTTCGAGCAACATGCCCGACAACCGGAACGCCTCAGTATCGCCGCCGACGAGGATTGGTATAATCGCCGTCTCTCCGGCTAGGCAAATATTCAGATTCGCCTCGCGCGCTTTTTTCACAAAATAGGCGATGTTTCTTTGCAGCGCCGCAACGGGCGAAGGATCAGCGCGCAAGAGGCGGACAGCCGCCAGCGCCGCCGCCGCGACGGG
>QMCD01000625.1_pt1 | contig 24401 bp, 19 predicted proteins | sample 1821841 | NCBI WGS metagenome assembly QMCD01 (sample SAMN01991225, study PRJNA193472) | Termite gut metagenome, whole genome shotgun sequencing project. | isolation source: worker | host: Macrotermes natalensis | reverse complement strand
GGCATCCCTTGCAGCCCTTGCGGTCCGGTATCGCCCGTCGCTCCCTGCGGTCCGGCGGCACCTTGCAGCCCTTGCGGTCCCTGTGAACCGGTCGCTCCTTGGATGCCCTGTAACCCCTGAACACCCTGTGGCCCGATTGGCCCGGTCGGGGCGTTTATAATAGGAAATTGACATTATCGTATACATTTATCGTTAAAAAAGATATATTTGTTGCGTAATTGCTGTGTTATAATATATAAAAATCAATATCAAATCTAATGATATGATTAATATCACAACTTGACTTATATTTCTCACATTTAGGAATCAAACATCAAATCCACTACAAATCCTAATTAAATAAGCTAAAAATTATAATTAAAAGTGAAATCACATTTTTATTGTTAATTATATATTTAAATATTTGTTAATTTTGCCCAAAATATCCGATATATTAAATTATAGTTGAAATGTTCTAGATATAATGTATAATGGAGTTGATACATAATACGACAGTAATTAAAGTATGATGCATATTTAATCAAGCATTATAATCAGCCGGCATATGATATAAAAAAGGAATAATGATCAGATTAGAAGGGAGAAAGAATATGGATGTCAAGGGAGTAAGCTCTGTATACACCGGTTATCCGACAAGTTACACGAAGGGCACGCAGGAAAAAAAGGAAGAGACGTCCACCAGTAAGACGGCCGGCGCTGATGCTACGGATAAGGCAGGTGGCAGCAGTCAGATTAAAAATGTAGACGATTACAAAGCCTATTTACAGAATAATTACAGTTATTTTAACAAAAGCACAATGCTGGAAGGGGTTTCCGTGTCCTACACGGTATCGGATGCTTTTTTGAGTAAATGTTTGAGGGATCCTAAACAAGCCAAGTTGCTCGAAGACGATCTGAAGGCTATACCAGAAAGCATCAAGTTTGCACAAAGTCTGCGCAGAAAAGATGGCAGGGTATTGATAAGTTCCAGTTATCATATGAATGAAAACGGCGAAGTGTCCTTAATGACTACGACGGAAACTGCTCACAGCGGTAACGTCGGCAAGACAGATTCGGACAAAGCAAGGGAGAAAAAGGCGAAGGAAAAGAAGACACAGGAAGAAGCCCGGGAAAAGAAGACCCAGGAAGAAGCCCGGGAAAAGAAGGCACAGGAAGAAGCTAGGGAAAAGAAGGCACAAGAAAAGAAAGCGCGGGAAAATAAAACCCAGGAAAATAAGACTCAGGAAAAAATAGTCCAGGAGCAGATAGAGGAAGAAAGGATCCGGGCGGCTGTTGAGGAGCACATCGAAAAATACAAAGAGATTCAGCCAGACTTCCCGGACGCAGAGGCGGAAAAAATGCTTGGCAGTATCATCAACGTTTATAAATAAAATACGATATAAATCCGATCCTGATAACAGTCATGTAACCGTTGCTTTCGGCTCATTGAGATAGAGAAAGTGATGACCGGAAAAGCCGGACATGCCTAGGAGGCTGGTAGCATGAGATCCGGCAAGAGTGCGTATTGAACTATACTAAAGGAAGGAGGTGAAACCATGAAGAAATTAGGAAGAAAAGGAAACTTTGAATCAGGTTCCCTGACGGCGTTCGCGTGTGTATGCCGCTGTAATTGTTTGTGTCTGACATGTAACAACTGTACATCAGTTGCTATGGCAACGGGCAGAGAAGTAATGGCTTATGTTAATGATAGCAATAATTACACTCAGTCATTCGGCATGATGACCTTGTTAGGTTAAGCATGAGTGCGGCAATGCAGGACAGCCCGCCGCTAATGCGGGCTGTCCTATTCAAAAGAGGAGACATAAATGATTGATCACAGACCTCATATCCATCTGTTTAATATATATCAGCAAAAATATCTTTACGATGTGAATACCAATGCCATAATGAATATTTCCGATAAAATATCAGATTATCTGCATAGCGTCTTAGCCTTACCGGCGAGCTCGGCGCCGGAGATCATGGCACTTACAGAAACTTTGGATCCGGAAGAAAAAGAAGACCTTCAGTTCATCATGTCTCAGGGTTTTTTGCAGGATATAAACGACAATATAGTGATTCGGCACGGCGAAACCGACAGTCTGGCGTCATTATATAAGTCCAACTTAAACATGGCGACTTTACAGGTGACGCAAAATTGTAATTTAAGATGTAAATACTGTGTCTATTCGGGGAGCTATATCAACAGGACCCATAATAATAAGCGGATGAGCCTAGAAACGGCAATCAAAGCCATTGACTTTCTGTATGGCCATTCCTGGGCGAGCGAAGACATCTCGGTCGGTTTTTATGGCGGGGAACCGTTACTGGAATATGAGCTGATCAAAGAATGTGTCAGTCACGCTGAAAATATTTTTGCAGGTAAGAAACTGACTTTTAATATGACTACCAATGCCACCTTATTGGATGAAGAAAAAATAAGATTTTTAGAGAAGCATCAGTTTAACTTGACCATCAGTCTTGACGGGCCGCGTGATATCCAGAACAAAAACAGGATTTTTGCCGGCAGCAATAAAGGAACCTTTGATACCATAATGGCAAAGCTAGAGTTGGTTAAGCTGATCGCTCCTGACTATATCGGCCATATAACCTTTAACGCCGTAATTGATATAAATAACGATATTACTTGTGCCAGCGAGTATTTTATGTCTTATGACCTGGTCAAAGAAATCGGTGTGTCAGGCAACTATGTGGAATCTAATAATCTAAAAGACGGACAAAATGAAGTCCCGCCGGAGTTTTTCGCCCATTCCCAATATGAAATCTTTAAAATATATCTGAATAGCTGTACTGATCTGCTAAAAGGATACCGGACATCTCTGTTCAGTTTTCAGCTGGACTATTTACACAGCTTGATCGCGGAGCGTTTTATTGTCAATAATCATGATATTCATATGAGCTGTCCCGGCGGGCAGTGTCTGCCGGGGATACAGCGGATGTTTATAAATGTGGACGGCAAAATCTTCCCTTGCGAACGGGTCAATGAAGCTTCGGAAATCATGTGTATAGGCGATATCCAAGAAGGCTTTAATATGGATCATGCCAGCCGGCTGCTCAATGTATCACAGATAACCGGAGAGGAATGTAAGCGTTGCTGGTGCTTTAAACTGTGCGAGCTATGTTGCGGCAAAGCGGAAAAAGACGGTGAGCTTGACAAGCAAAAAAGGCTGTCGTTTTGCTATCAGACGAAGGCTAGGACGGAAGATAGCATGAGAAACTATATTATATTAAAAAAATACCGGAGCAAGCTGGTCAGACTGTAGGTGCTTCTGTTTTTGCAGTTTCGAAGACGGTGCCTGCGAAATAAACGGGGCAGCGGACATGGGGGTAAGGTTATAAACATGAAAAAGATAAATGTAGGGGTGTATCCCTTCGATGATTTTTTTATTCCTAATCTTAAGTATGAAAACCTGTTTGACGACATCCGTTTCACCGCCTTACTGAATCATAATGGCGTATTATTGAAAGGCAATGACATTATCGAGGCAAGCGACTTGGCAAAAGAAAGCTTGGCGGTAGACTGGCAGCGGTTTGATGGTTTGGATAAGCAAATAGACATGCTTTTAGTAACGGAACGAATCGAAAATATGGACTTGAACCATGTCCTTTCCCTGATTGGCCGGTATTGCCAAGCCGGAACCGGAGTAATATTGGCCGAGGTACGCGCTGATATCAAAGAACAAATCAGCCGGCTTTGCCGGGAGCATGGCGCCAGATACGCGGCGGTCAGGAACTGGGACGGCAAAAAAAATATGATCAGCTGGACAGATATAGAATACTCATTTAATTATCAGAAGGTCGAGACGCCCACCGTTGCTGTTTCCGGGGTAAGCCCGTTTACGCAAGGGCTGGACATCCAGCTTGAACTGATGAGCAGTTTTTTAAAGGACGGATACCGCGTGTCCATGGTCGGGACAGGTCCGCTTAGCGAACTGGCGGGAGCTTATCCGATATCTGGTATTTTGTCTGACAGTAAGCTGCCGGAGGTACATAAGGTGTATTTCCTTAACGCTCTGCTTAAAAAGATCGAGGAGCAGGAAACCCCGGATGTAATTATTGTCGGTATTGACGATCCCATCCTGCCCCTGTCACGTAAGCACTGCTTTAATTTCGGCATCCATGCCGTGGAGGCATTCAGCGCGTTTACTCCGGACGTGTCGGTGGCCACCTTCATCAACGGAGAATACAATGACCCCTTTTATGACGAAATAAAATTACTCTGCAAATATAAGTACAATTATGACCTTGATGCCTTTTTTGTTTCCCGCTATGTGCCCACTTCGACTTCAATGTACAGGGAAAAATTATCCTACACTTATGCAGAAAAAATCAAGCTGGAATCATCAAAACATAAAGTTTTTACTAACGCCGACTTAGACGACGGCGCGATTTACCGCTTTGTCAGAAGCAAGCTGGAGCAGTACGGGAGATACGAACAGTATTGAGGAGGAAAAATGGACAGAGAGCTAATGAAACAACGGGTTATTGCGGTTATACAGACATCATTGGGGATTGAATTCGTCAAGGATACTGATTTTAAATACAGCCTGTTAGATCCCAGAATCGGCCTGCAGCCCCGGGATCTGTTGGTTGTCTTCTTTGAACTGGAAAAAGCTTTCCGGATCAAATTCACGGAAGCCGATATCCTGAAGCGAAGATTTGATGAACTGGACAATATAGTCGAGGCGGTGTGGGAGAAAGTTGATAAATAAACAGCAAGATCATGATGTTTAAGGCGGACGCGTCTAACGGAGGTGGCCATTATGGCAGAGATGGGAAGAAGAGATTTTTGCATAGAATGTATCACAGTGGCTGTTTGTGCGGAGTGCGGTGAAGAAATGAGTATTCCGGGCCTCCTAGATATAAATATCTAGGAGGTTGGTCAACAGTACCGGACAGTGAAAAGGATATGGAGACGGCATCTCGCTGAGCGGACTGCTGTCAAAGGAACGGATCATGAAGTATTACATGGCGGTGAACCGGGATAATTGCATTGATACAGAGGATGGCCTGCGGGATTATATCCGTGATATGATTGATAAGGCGTCCTGATGCGCAGCTTGATCTGAATACTGCCGTTATCATGCACATTAATTACCTCGATCAGCTCGATTAAGAGCTCGCGTGTCAGCTGTCCGATGTTTCCGTGCTTCCGGAAGGCAGTCAGAAAGGGATGCTCTGTGTCCGTGCGGTTTTCCAGTCCGGCTCTTTCTTCACGAAGAGCGGCCGCCACATTATGGATTCCATTGATCTGCCGCTCGTAGTCCGCCTGCATGTGCAGGTAATCGCGGTGGGTCAAGTTGCCGTCTTTCCAGTCCTGATAAATACTCTGCTTGTAATGCATGATACGGGACAGTTCTTTTTCTTTTGCCGCTATCTGCTCATCCAGCCTTATAGCCGGGCTCTTTGGCGGGGGCGCGGCATTGAGGCAGGACATGATTTTGTTCATGTCCGCAGCGGCATAGATGGACTGCCGGAGCGCATATAATACCCCTCGTTCCAGCTCATGATGTCTGACAGTGTGTTTGGTGCAGGCTTCCTTGGAATGATCCTTATATGTGCGGCAATAGTAGTAGACATTTCGGCCGGACTTGCTCCTAGTCATGGCTTTGCCGCAGTCGGCACAGCGGAGAAAGCCGCTGAAGAGGTAGAGCCGGCTCTGGGTGGGCGAAGTCCGCGTATCTTTCCGTAAATGCTCCTGCACCTTTTCAAAATCTGCCCGGCCGATGATCGGTTCATGGGTATTTTCCACGATAAACCACTCCTCAGCCGGGACTTTTTCCTGGACATGGATCTTATAGCTTTTGATACGGTAGCGGCCTTGCACCATGTCACCGGCATAGACCCGGTTTTTCAATATGTTCGTGATACTTACGGGGCCCCATAGCGGGGTGCTGCCATCGACGCGGGGGTTCTGGTATTTCATGCCTTTGCTTTTCTTATATGCGGCCGGGCATAAGATGCCGGCCGCATTGAGCCGCTGGACAATGGCGTTTTTGCTCATGCCGCTTAAAAACCATATGAAGATGCTTCTGATATGTTCTGCCGCCTCTTCGTCAATGATGAGGGCATTTTTATCTTCCGGGTCTTTCAGATAGCCATAGGGGGCAAAAGACCCGATGTGCAGTCCCTTTTCCCTTTTTGCATCAAAGGTTCTCCGGACGCTTTCCGAGGTTCCCCGGGCATGTTCCTCGTTCAGGACACCTTGGACAGGAACGGCGATGCTCTGGGCATTTTTCGGGTCTTTATAAGTATCGACCGGCTGCATGTAAAGCGAGATGAAGCGGACATTGTGACGCGGGAACCAGTCGTCTAGGTAATAGCTCTGATCGCCGTTGTTGCGGAAACTCCGGGCCAAGTTCTTGACGACCACACAGTTGATCTTGCCGCTCTGGATATCTGTAAGAAGCCTTTGGAAACCTTCCCTCTCTTCATCGGTGGTCCCGCTTATGCCGTCATCCACATATTCGCCGGTAAAGACATATTCGTCGCCGTCATCCTGTTCCGCGATGAAGTCGGCGAGGATAAGCCGCTGGTTGGTTATGCTTTCTGACTCATCCTTGCCGCGGCTGTCCTTGCGGGACAGCCGGATATAAAATGCTATGTGCCACACCTTTTTTGGAGATGCTGTCTTGCTCTGATACCGGTCGGCTGCCCGTGACATGCGACACTCCTGTTTTAGCTTTGGAACACTATATGTGCGCGCGGCTTGTCAGATGATAAATCAATTAATATTTACATTATAAAATAAGTTATTATAGGTGCCCAAATTGCCGCCGGCATTAGATTGAGCCATTGTATGTATATTTAGTTTTTTAAAATCTGAATTATATGACAATAACGCAGTTGCTATCTCTACATAATTACCTGCTGTTCCACTTTTTAACTTAGCCAGGCTTTTTTCGACGGCTATTTTGGCGGCATCATATCTATCGGGACACACATTTATATTATCGGCATCTCCGCTTGTATGAGTGAGCTCAATACCGCCCGCTGTGTAAGTTTCATGCGCAAATATATCAGCCAGTATATGCAGAGCTATTCCCCATGTAAAATACTTTTTTTGCGCAGCAGAGGGTTGAGTTGTATACGTGGGATTCAATCCATATTCATTAAAAATAGCGACCCAGTTTCTGCCATTGATGGCGGAAGTGGATGAGAAATGATTTTTTATATAATTGTATGAGTTACTGTCAATACCCCGGATAGTACTTTGAGATATTGATGCACTGCCCCCGCTCAATGCTATTCTCGTTACAAATTCGTAACATGCAATATAGTTATAAGTACCCCAAGAATGTCCATGATATGGTATGGCACCGTCTCCTAAGCTCTGATTATTAACAACGGTAGTCCTAGTTAAGTATTGATCCGGATAAACTGATCCTGCCTTAATAATTTTTATCTCATCAGCAGTAAAACCAGTAGGACTGCCTACTGAATTCTCGTGTGCAGTTTTTCCCCACCGGCCTTCCACATAATTGATATCGTCATCCACCTCCTCAAAGGTCTCTGGCATCGTAAGATTTTTCGAAATAAGGTCCGACTGGACCGATGCGCTGTCGTCCCAGTTCTCCGCAAAGGACTCATACATTTCCAGTGCATATTTCACATCCAGCAGACCACATTCATCACTGTTGCTGATATCCTTTGCACTTGCGATTAACAGTTGCCGGATAAACTCACTGGATTGTTCCCGGTCCTTCTGCCAGAGCAAGGATGCCGCACCGGTAATATGAGGAACGGCTATGCTGGTTCCATGCGTCACGATCTGTCCGCCGAAGAATCCGGTCGCTTTGATCTTATCTCCGGGGGCAGCAATTTCCAGTTCCTCACCAGTATTGCTGAAATCAGTGATTTGGGCACTGGTATCCACTGCGGCCACCGCCATGACCTCCGGCAGGGCTGCCGGATATTCCACGGCGCCGGATACATTGCCGGAAGAGGCTATCATGAGGATTCCGGCATCATAAGCATCGGCCACTGCTTTATGAAGTGCTTGGGAAGGATTCGTGGTACTGAAGCTCATGTTGATGATATCCATATCATTGTCAATACACCAATAAATGCCCTCAATGATACGGCTGACCGGCGCTTGGTTCTGACCGTCCAGTACCTTAACCGAGTACAACTCTGCGTTTGGGTTCACTCCTTGGACTTCGTTGTCCTGATTGCCCGCTATGATACTGGCAACGGCAGTTCCGTGCCCGCTCATATCCACGAACATGGGCGATATGTATTGTTCTTCTGGGACAAGATTGACCGTACCGGCCAGCTCAATGCCCCTGACAATATCCACACCAGAATCCAAGACAGCCACCTTAATTCTTGGTGTCCCTTCCGCCGGTGCTTCTTCTGGAAGATCATTGGCACCGACTGCTTTCATGTTCCATTCATAATCTTCCGGCTGGGTGGGTTCACGGTGTGTTGTATTAGCATATTCTTCAATCAGCGCCTGTTGGAATGTCGCAATCTCCGCTACAGTGGGCACCTCATCTTCACCCGCTAAGGTATTGGCTTCCATTATAAAATCTTCTTCGATCACTACTACATTGGTATCGTGCTGTAGATCCCTGGCTTCCCGGTTCATTAACCCGGCTACTAATATGTCGTTCTCCGCTAAGGCAGCATTATGGGTTGCGGCATCTCCTATTATATCTTCCACTTGCTCATATGCCTGACTGTCCGAGGTAACGATGATATAGTTCTTCATCTCATTATACTCAGCCCCCAATAGCGAATAAGCTGGTATGGTTGTAAATACCAGTGCCAATGTTAAAACAGTTGTAATCCCTTTTTTGAAAAGCCTCTTTTTTTGTTTCATTAATTTCCCTCCTTAGTATTGTAAATTTATTATGTGCGCCAATGTTTACGTACTGACAACAACAATGACGCCACTTGTAGTAGATTATAGAGACTTGATGGTTTGTTAGCAATATCAATTACATAATATACAGATTTGCTGTCTAAAGTAAAAATTATCTTGCGCCTAATATTGAATCGGCGATTGACATAACCCCATTGTTGATTGAATTATGGATTTCAATTTTATATAATTATATAATTTTGCTAGAGCCATACTGGGTATTAATTCATGTAGCACAAGTTAATATATTGGGAGTTGAACAAAATAACAGTTTATACATTATGATTTTTGAATAAGAAATTGATTGTGAATGTCGATCGACTTACAGTGGAATTGTTGTATATGACAATTGCTTTGGTTGCCCAGATGAGGAGGTGAGAAACATTTTGCGCAGCCATTGGTCGCCGTCACTTGCAGAATCAGAAATGGCAACGACAGTAAATTTCAATTGGAACATAAACTTCGAAAAAGAAATGATTTATTCATAAACTGTTTGTTAAGTAATAAAAGTCTTTCTATCTATCTGACAGATTAAGAAAATTAATTTACAGGTGAACGAAAAGCTTACAAAAAGTTTACTATTGGAAATATAGCTATATTCGCATATCCAGTAATTTTCATAACTAAGATTCAGCTTTTTGCCCCAGAATATAAATATATGGCCAGATAATATAATTATAATTACCCACATGATGCCTGTGAGATAATCTGAATAAAACAAAATAACAGTTGACTCGTTGTAATTTTTGAACAAGAACTTGATTCTGAAAGCTAATCGTGGTATAGTGTAATTGTTGTATATAGTAACTGCTTGGGTTTATATGGATGAGGAGAAGATCCCCGGTTGACGGAGACATATTGGAATTAATGTATTCTAAAGATTACATAAAGCTTTGCACAGAGTATGTTCCGGGGTATTCTAATTGGGTTCATGTAAAGAGGAGCAGTACACAAACAAAGGGTTATATGAGTTATGATTTATATGACCACGCATAAATAAGATTATCTATTGAAGGGAAGGGTGTTTCTGACTATTAGCTTTTGAAACACCCTTAAACATATAATTTGTGAAAACAAACAAAGTCTGCGACGGCATGGAGAGTTTAAATGATTGATAGAAAATATAATATAAAAATGTTTATGGCATTGCTCATAGGTATATTCATTTTGAATAGCTGTCAGAGTGTAAATAGCGTTACTAATGAAATTATAGTAACAGAAGAAAACCGTGTAGTAGAGAGCAATAATATCGGTAATAATGAAAATAACGTCAAATCTTCCGGAAATCTGTTGATACCACTTGAGATTCCCGTAAACACTAAGGCTGAAGAAATACATTATTACCGGGAGGATTATGTTGAACTGCTGCCAGAAGCACCCCACTGCATATCGGATGGTAAGAATATATATTTGCTTAGCAGTCCTGATTTTTATATAATGCCGGTTGGTACAGATGAGATTAAGCTGAATAATATTGATCTTCCGGAAGGAATGGAAATTTGTCATTATACATCCGACAGCTATGGCAGAATACATCTGCTGATTGCAGCACGCGATAATGAGGAATACTTTATCTGGCGACTTGATGGCAACTACCAAGTTGACAAGAAGATTGAAATATCGACATATATCGAAACAATCCAAATGCCGCGTTGGCCGCGCTGGTTTCTGGTTCTTGATGACGGTACTTATTATATCCAATGGGCCCTGGAACAGGATGGTATAATTGTTTCAGGCGATGGAATACTTAGGCACCGATTCACATTGGATTCACTGGGAATTGGTCAGGTGAGGCAGGTCGCTGTTGGAAAGGACGATCATATTTATATTGTTCACGGCAATCGTATTGAGAGACGGGTAATTGGCAAGCTTGATGTAGATAGCTGCATTATAGAAAATGAAAATCCGAATCTTTATTTTCCGGCCAATGAAATTTTTATAGCGATGTCCGCCGGTACTGATACGAATCTTTTGCTATTAAGCATGTACAGTGGGATTTGGGCTTATGATACGGAAAGTGGAATCATGGAAAACCGTGTCTCAATATCTGATGTTCGTTCGGGTTTGGATATAGAATCGGAATTTTGGATCAATCTGTTTTTGCCCGATGGACGTCTTTCTGACCAGCAAATAGAGGATGATGATAAAAAACAGCAGACACCATAATAATATTCGCACAAAATTATTTGCTTCTGACGATATTAAATAATAAAAATTAGGCGACCTTCTCGTACCTCTTGCAAAAATACAAAACAGGTCGGCAAATCTGTAAATAGCTTCTGTTTTAAAAGACATCATCTGCAAGAAAGTAACAAAACTACCTGTGAAAATATAAAGCAGCAGTATCATGGCCGTTAGTCCGAGGGCTTTGTTTTTTATCATTGAAATACAAAGGCCGGCTAAACAGGCAAAAAAACAAGGCAGTCCATGATATAATATCCACAGCTTACTTACATACAGCCAATAATCCCGGCCAAATTCGCTTATGCTGATGGCAAGTAGAACATTCATCCCGATAAAGAAAAATGTAATAAACGCATTGAGTAACTGTAACACCAGGATCTTGCTCATGTCAGCTTTGAAACTTCCTATCGCGGAAGAACCGATGATGCCTTCAATGCCTTCCCAATGGTTCTTACCAAGGTACATATAAGATATTATTGTAAAAAAAATAAAGGAAAACTGGCTTATTTCCAATGTTCTTAATAGAATATATATTACTTGGTAATCTTGAAGTATTATGTTCCATATTCCCCATAAAATACATCCGGCTAGAAATAAGCCATAAAGTATCATTATTCTTCTGTGTTTGAATAGCATACGGAATTCTGTTATAAACAATTGAGGTTCCCTCCGTATTAAACAACCAATTTCTCGCCCGCCGGAACCACCAAAATAACGGTCATATAAACATAATTATCTTTTAGATCGCTCCACACGCTGCCCAAATAGCTATTGGCGACTTTTTCCATACTTTTCATAATGACATTATCACGATATATATACTTGTATTTCTTTCTTTCCTCATCGCTTACAGTATTCGCGTGTGCCATGGAAATTCTAAGCATTGTTGTGTCATAATTCATTTTAAAAGTCAGTGTTTTGTCTGAATAATACCTCAAGTCGTCTATTGCGCAGTTTAACATGCCGGAAAGTATGGTGGTGATATCAATACCGTCCATATTCATATTCTTAGGGATAAAGATGTTGTGATCAATAGTAATGCCTAATTTTCTCGCTTTGGCAAATTTGGTGCTTAGTATACTGTCTATCGTATAGTTTCCAGTATGTATTAAGTCCTTTTCTCTTGTTTCCACAGATATATAGTTATCTATGTAGGATATGAGCTTTTCGTTTTCTTTCTCTTCCGCCATAGACCTAATGACAGTCAGATATTCTTTCATATTGTAATGCAATTCTAACAGCATGTGAGAAGAGGTACAAAGCATATCATATTGATGATGGTAATCATTGATTTGTTGTTGTAAGTTGTTTCGCTCTTTTTCTCTTATCATCTGCTCTGTCAGGTATAAGTATATCAACGCAGAAGCAATATAAAGAATTAATATAACGTTAAAGATAACTTCCCTGTATGTAAGTACCCGGCTTCTTATACAGACTTCAAAGAAGACTGCAAAAAATGCAATAAGTATATGGATATTCCATTTTATCAGAGACTTATTTGTCCATTTATCCTTATTGAAATGACAAATAATAAAAGTTATAGTTGTTATTTCAATGACTCTGCAATAGAGAGACATATGAAGCATAGTCTCGCTAACAGGTATGCTGGTATTTATTTGTGGTTGTTCTACCAGAAATCTTACAGCAATTTCAGAAAAAAACATAATCAATATTACTAGTGTTACGGAAAAGAGTTTAAGCTTGAGATTTGAAGCATAGTTTAACGTCCACAAACCAAGTATAATAATTACTGTCATGGAAACTATCCATGTTTCTGCTACAAATTGCATTAGAACTAAATTTATAAACGTAGCAAGTACATAAGAAATAAATTCTATTTTTTTATTATAGGGTTTAGATATATTAACTGATCTCATTATGCAACATATAAAATATGTATTTACAAAATTCAGCATAATTGCCAATATTTCAAACATTATACTCATTTGTTATCCTTTCGTATAAAAATTCACAGGGCATATTTGCCGTAAAATATGCCCTGTAACAATCCTGACCATTATTGCCATTTGTCGAACTTAAACTTTTCGGCAATTCCCGGTAATTTTGGTTGAAATAAACCAAAGCAGCACAGAGAATTTAAATTAGTTTTTGTAATCCCCAGTGCCAGTTTAGCGACCCTTTTCGTAACATTTTTCTTCATAAGCTTCACCTTCTTTCTAAAAATCATCAACATTAACAATACTACAAAAGTCTCATAATCCCACCAAACTCCTTTTCCAATTCTTGATACTTACCGGAGCTGAGAGCTATGGTTTCATTTGTGAACAATAGTATTTCGTTTTTAGATAACCGTGACACAAAGTTCAGATTCACAACGTAATTCCTGTTTACCTGAAAGAAATTACTCCCTTTCATCTGATCGATGACACTGATCAATGTGCCATAAAAGTAATCTTCTCTATCTTTGGTTTTTATATAAACTGCCCTATCCTTAAAATAAAAATAAATAATATCCCGCCTATATATCCGATAAACATCTCTCCCGAATTTATAAGTGAAAAAATCCTCACGGCTGCTATTATATTTATTTATCATTTTCTGGAATACATTTTCGATATCTGATCTGGTCGTGGGCTTCTGTATAAAATGCTGCGGCTCAGCCGCAAAGATATCTTGTATCATTTCAGAATGAACAGATATAAAGGCAATCATGGCAGAACGGTCTTTTACTTTGTTCCTTATCAGATAGCCTAAGTGTATTCCGTTGACGTCCCTCAGTTCTATGTCCAGAAAAAGCATATCATATCTTATGCCGCCGAGGATGTCGGCATACAGTTCTTCGGCGCTGTAATATACATTGATATCGGCCTTAAACATTTTGTTTTTAGCATAATCCAGAAGCGTCTGTTCAATATAACCGGCTGTTTTTAAGTCGTCCTCGCAGATAGCGATTTTGCACATCCCGTCCCCCTTTTGTGTTAAACTATAATGAAATGGGCAATAAATTCGTCGTCACGTATTATTAATAACTATAACCCGATTTAAATTAAATGTCAAATGTAATATATTTAAACATCGAAGAAAAATAAATAATAAAACTCATAAACAATTCACATTTTAATAATTAACAAATTAAATAAAGATATTTTAATTTAATTATACTAAAAAGCGGGCAATCCAATACATTTAACAGGCAAAAACAAACATTGATAAGAATCTATTCTTTCAACCATGGTATTGTAAATTAACAACACGAATAATAACAATCTTGAAATATTACCAGCGGAATTAATTAAGCAGAAAATAATAAACATGAATTATGATAAATTCACATAAAAATGTTACAAAATTACCCATTACAATTTGCGTTTTACCAATTAATGGGGGGGAGGTGATATAAATAAAGAATGTTGAAGCTCTAGTAATGACACTGCTTTTCCTGCTTTCGGCCATAATCATTATTGAATGCAGAAAGCCCGAGCCTCCTCCTGCCTCAATCCGTCAGTTTCTAGCCAAGGCGGGCTGTCAGGCAGATAATGTCTACTTTGAGAAAATCGGTTCCCGGACAGGCGGGGCGGAGATATATCATTCGAGCAGACCGGTTTATTACAAGGGCTTGATGACGGAGCTATGGGAGGTCCGCCGGGTAGCCAAACTGACAAAGGTATATTATATTATTACACCATATTACCAAATAGACGAATGGCTCAATCAACTTAACGCTTGATGAAAATACGTAAACTAAAAACCATAATTGATGGGAAGGAGATACACAATGATAAAAGCATACGACAAATACGCAATGCTGTTAGAAATCAACGGGGTCAATTCTTATGAGGTGTCCCAAGCTACCGGAATAAACTATTCAGCGCTGTCCGGCTGGAAGAACGGGAAAAGCCGGATCAAAACGGATAAGCTTTGCGCCATAGCGGAGTACTTTGGGGTAGGAACAGGGTATTTCAAAGATGAAGACACGGCTGACAGATACGATCTGATAAAGGATTATGTGTTCATTTCAGCCTGTAACGCTGCACGCAATCAGGATATGCTGGCGCATGCTCCGCATGAGACGCTTCTGGATCTGGCCCTAGTATATAACCTTGACATGGGGATCGGAAACGATATAGGGATAAGAAAAGGCATGGTAACCGGAAACAAGCCGGACAGGTCGATCCTTATCACCGCCAGCCATCTTAAATCGCTGGGCATCGATGAACACACCTTAAAAGCGGCGGCATGGGAAAACACCAAAAGAATCCGGCCGGCCAGCTTAGGACCGATCGGAAGCTTCCTGCCAAAAGTCGTTCCGGCCGAAGCCCTTTCGGAAGCCGTCCGGGAAAATGTCTATGGCAACCATGATTTTCCGGCCTATTACCTGACCAGCCGGAACTATTACCAAGGTGCGGTCTATATGTTTGACAGCGAGATCATGGACATGGCCGCCGCCGCGCTCCAAGGAAACCTGATTGTCTTGCCTTACTCAGCGCACATGGTCTTTCTTCTGAAGGACATACCGACAGCCGATGACCTGTTAGCGGAAGCCAGCGTCAGGCTCAATCAGACCGAACCGGAAGCGGGCGATTTTCTCTCCAGCAACGCATACCGGTATAATGCTGAAAGCGGGATATTATCCATAGCCGGTAACAGCCAGATTTTATCACCAGATAAGTACCATTAACAACCCTAAAACAGTAATATGCAACGGATAATAAACATAAAAGAAGTATTTCGCCGGTTTACCGCGCTGGCCATTATAATTCCCCAGCAAAGGGATCGTCAGGGTGCAGCCGATCAGAACATACAGAATATCCGGCAGATAGGTATACCATTCATGTCCTGCCATAATAATCGGCGTAACCGTGCTGAGACCGATTAGGACATAAGGAAAGATCACCGGAATAATGAGCTTAGCGCGCCGTCTCTTTTCATAATAGTAAATCAGCACCATCGGCACACCCATGAGCGGCCAATCGCAAAATAAGCTGACCAAGGTAAACAGGACGGCAATAAATGCCGAAAAAACCTGACTGTTACTTCTTTCAATAATGTAGAGGGCCAACAGACCTAACAGCAAAGTAAATAAGATATTAAGCTGCCCATACAGAACCAGAGAATACGGGATTTGCGCCACCAAAGCAAAAATAAGCAGCCGCAAAGCATAATTCCGGAAGTTCTTAGTATGCCGGTATCCCTCGCTAATCAGATACGCCATAATCGGATATGTAAGACCGCCAAAGGCATATAACAGGCATTTTACCGCCAGCGGCAGATGATCGCCAAATGCTATTGCCGTATGATCTAAGGTCATACCTATAATAGCAATAATCTTTAAAGTAAAAGAATCCAGCCCTTTTTTTGATGTTACTTGATTTTCATTTATCATCTTACTAACCCCGCAATAGTTACACACATGCAGCTTTTGAGCGTCGCCAAAAGCGAGTATATCATACATTTAGTTTAATTGTCAATCTTTTACCGCCGGAATTATTGCCCGGAATTATTGCCGAATTATTGCCACCTTCTTTTCGCGCGTCTTTTCAGCCCATCCAGTTGGAATACCGAATCGTCATATGGGCCGGGACGCATCGGCGCCGGTTCCTTGCGGGAGAAAATTAGTGCCGCTTAGTTCCCCGTCAAACGAAAACCCAGTGGTGGGCGGCCAAGGATGGCCGACCAAGTCAGCACGCGCCATGGAGGGCGCTTGCTGACGACACGGAAGCTGCCAATAAGGTGGCGGGAAACTTAGCGGCACTTATTTTCGGGAGCCGGAACCGGCGCCGATGCGTCCCGGCCCATATGACGATGACCTCTCAAACCACCGATGCATCCCGCTCCATATGACGATGACCTCTACAGCTGCTGCCCACGCTTCCGATATTCGCCAGGGGTCACCCCTGTCGCTTTCTTAAACTTACGGATAAAGCTGGAAGTATTCAGATAGCCAATCTCCGTCACGATATCCTCCACCGGCGCATCGGAACTGGCCAGCAGCTGCTTGGCCAGATCGATCCGCTGCCGGTTGATATAATCCAGCACAGTCATCTCCATTTCTTCCTTAAAGATACGGCTGACATGAGCAGTCGAAAAATCATATTCCGCACCAATCAGCATCAGCGAAAGCTGGTTGCTGCGGATATTCTCTTCTATGAAAGGAATGATTTTATTGCGAACCGTATTCTGGCCGTCCTCCGCCAAAGGCTTCTGGCCGAACACCGTCAGATACATGCCGATCAACCGGGCGGTTTCGGCTTTTATATCCGTGATTAAGTTCCGGTAGTCCGCTTCGGTTTCGATCAGGCTGATCTGTTCCAGATAAGAATAACCGGGAAATTCCTCACTGATACGGAAGGGCAGCAGATAAAACGCGGCGGATACGACCTGCACGATACTGTTACAGATATGCCGGACATTCAGGAGGGAAGGATTCCCGGCGGAAGCCTGATCTAGGAAATAATGCAGTGCTGTCTCGGCCTTGGTCAGGCTCAGGCTGGCAACGGCTTTTTCCAGGAAGTCAAGCATGTTCTGATGCCGATCCTCCAGAGCCGAGATATCGTCATGCAGGGAAAAATAAAGAATCGGCGAGTCATCCTGCAGCCGCCGGGATTCGCAGGCCATCACAGCCTGCCGGTAGGAGACGGATAACTGGTTCAGTTCGGGATATATCTGTCCCACTCCGATCAGGACATGGGAACCGAAGCGGGCGCAAAAACCTGCCTGTAGCTCGGCAAAGAACGGCTGATGGGAAGCCATGTCGTCATCATAGACGGAAACCACCAGGACGAGTTCCCGGTTGTCCATGCCATGGACCGCATAGATGGTCTTATCCTTCACCTCGCCATATGTTTCCAGAAAGACGGCATAGGTTTCCAAGTCCGCCAAGTCTTGATCAGGATATAGTACAGCCACCAGCAGATAGTTATTTTCAAGGAACAGGCCAATCCGGCCCAGGCTGATCCTGATTTCCTGAAAGTCGGCGACTTTCCCTTGGATCAGGTTCAGCAGGATGAACTGCTTCAGATCGGCCTTATCCATGCTGCTCAGGGCGGAAAGTTCATGATTGGAGCGGTGCAGGCTGCGGGCAATCTGTTCGATGACCTGAAACTCATTCCCGGCCAGGGCGGCACCGGAAGATGCCGGCTTGCCCGCCGGGCGGCTGGCGGTAACCATCGTTTCCATGGACATCATCGTTTCCATGGACATTTTCAGCTGTCTGACCGGATGATAGCTGGCATAGGTGAAGATAAAAACCAGCATGTTCCCCAGCAGGGAAATCAGCAGAATCACCCAATACATTCCGGTCTGCGAAGCAAGGATCTGCTTCGAGATATGATCTTCCGAAACCATGAAACCGCAGTACCAGCCGGGAATCGCGGCAATATCCGTATAGGCGGTGTAAAGGCCGGTTCCGCTGTCGATCCGGAAGCGGTCGTTTTCCTTGACCGCCTGCTTACCGTCCGGATCCCGGTAGGTAGATTCGAGCTGGGCATATTCCCCGTCCGGGGGATAATTACGGTAAAGTATTTCTGTTTCAGCAACAAAGGTATACAGTAACTCCGCTGGTGCGGACAAAGACGCAAGATACCGGTTAAACGATGCCTTATCCAGATCAAAAATAAGATAAAGGTCATGCAGATAATATCGTCCGGGTCTGATGAAATTTTCGGAGACTTTGGAAGGCCCTTTGAAATATAACAGGAAACGATCCTGTTGAGGGACGATATATGGGAGGCTATCATCCGTAGAAAGATTCAAGCCGTTCAGAAAATCCAGATATTCCTCCGCATTAATGGCGCCTTCGGATATCATGCCGGCAAATGAATCAAGCGGATAGGTGGTGGTACTGGAGATGGCATAGGAAATGTTGTCATTGGTAGTAACAAGATAAATGTCGTTGACAAATTCACAGGAAAGTGCATTGGCCAACAGTTCCTTGCGCGGTAATATACCATAGGGACTAATGTAGTTATGATATGAGAAGCGGGCGAGCTCGCTGCTGTGTCTCAGACTGTCAACACATTCAATGATATGATTAAACTCATGGTTGAGTTCGTCCGAAAGGATGGTTATATACCGTTCCTGCTCCGTCAGATTCTTTTCCCGCAGCAAACGTCTGGTGTTATACATAAAAAAGATGCAGGTAATAACGAGGGGAATAAAAAGAACCAGAAAAAAGTATATGGCATATTTTCTATAAACGCTGTTTTTGGAGTTCACCGGCACAATCCCTTTCATGCTTTTTAAAATAGCACCACTTTTCGCATATGTCAAGTTCGATATGGATCATGTTGGTATTTTACAGAAAAGCAATAAGAACCTCATATGCGAAAAATAATTCCTTTTCGCATATGCCAAGTTCGCTATGGATCATTTTATTAAAAGAGCCGGACAGATATAATATTTCCATAAGGAGAGCATTATCGTTAAACACACTATAATTACCGGACGATAATCAAGAAAAAATGAAAAAACTAATTAACCGACCATCTTATCTGTTAGCATTGCTTACCGCCGGCCTGATATCGCTGTACGGCTGCGGGAACAGCGGCCAGCCGGCGGTAAACCAGCCGGCCGGGGACCGGGCCGCCATGGAGATCGGCCAGGAGGAAACCAGCTATGTGGCCATGCCGCTCACCCTGCCGGAATACACTACCTTCGACGGCGTATGGTCGGACGGGGCCGACCTCTATTATGCGGCTTCGCAGCATGACCCGGCGGCGGATGCCATGACGACATCGTTTTATGTCCTGCGTATGGGGGCGGCGGAACCGGAGGAGCGTTTTGCCCTGCCGGAAGACCAGCTTGTCACGCATATGACGATGGACGGCGCCGGCCATACCTACTACGTTGGCTATCAGAACATGCCGGTGGCCGAGGACGGCAGCCGGCCGGCGGCCGCTTACTCCCTGCATAAGGTGGACGCCGCCGGCGCGCCGCTGCTTACTGTGGACCTAGCGGAACACATCAAAGGCCAGGAAGCACTGGTCCAGGACATCGCCGTGGACGGGGAGGGCTACATCGTCCTGACCTGCCCGGATCAGAGCATCCTGGTTTTCAGCCCTGACGGCAGCCTCCTGTTTGAGACGCGGGCCAGCGGTATGATACTGGATCTATGCAGCAGCGGCGGGCGGGTCTTCCTCGGCTATGACGAGCTCGGCAAGACAGCGATCCGGGAGATCGACATGGCCGCCCAGAAGCTGGGCGGGAAGTGGGAGACCGATATCGGCGGGAGGCTCTACATGTCGGGCCGACCGGACGGCGACCTGCTGCTTGCTAGCGATGAAGGGGCTTACCGTTATGGTACCGCGACAGGCGAGCTGGTCAAGAAATTAGACTGGCAGGACCATGATTTCTACGGGCTCAATTACGGCTATGTCCTCCCCTACGGGGAAGACGGCGTCCTGGCCATCAACCGGGACTGGTCATATTCTCCGGTAAAGGTCGAGGCCGTGGCGTTCCGGGAGGCCGCCGAAGGGGAAGACACCGCCCAAGAGAAGACCGTCCTGACGATCAGTATGTCGCCACGGCCCCCGGAACGGATCTATGAGGCCATAACCGCTTTCAATAAGGCCAACCCGGAATATAGGATAGAAGCGGTATCTTCTGATTATGAAGAGGAATATGTCAGCATAAAAACAGAGATTATCGCCGGCCAGGGCCCGGATATCGTGATGATGCCGGCCGAACACATCGACCAGCTTTCCTATGGTGGCGCCCTTGTTGATCTATATCCTTACCTGCACGCGGAATATGCCACAGGAACGATCAATCCGGAAGACCTGTACGAAAACGTCATTGCTGCCTTTGAACAGGACGGGCATCTTTACGGGCTGCCGGTTCACTATGAGATTGCAACCATTGCAATAAAGTCTTCCTTGGCAGGGGACAGGGAGAGCTGGGACCTAGAAGAATTCATCGAGTTTACCGAGGGTTTTCCGGACGGGCGGGGTGTCTTTAACAACGAGTCTAAAAGCGGTGTCTTAAGGCTGCTGAAAAAAGGCTATAGCGGTCGGCTGGTTAATTTAGATGAACCGGAAGCGCCGCTTGACCGGGAGCTGCTGATACAGATGATGGAATTTGCCGACCGCTATGAAGATGACAGCAGCTACCAATTTGACAGCAATATAGCCAAGAAAATATACAATGACAAGCTGGCGCTGCTGGACGCAGTAGTCTATAAATCCGATGCATATGCAGCATTCAGCAGCCTGCTAGGCGGCGAGCCGGTGACTTTGATCGGCTATCCTTCCGGAGGCAGAAGCGGCAGTCTGGCAAGATCATATAATAGCTTCGGAATCAGCCAGAACTGTCAGCATAAAGATGTCGCCTGGAGTTTTCTCAGTACTTTATTAATGGAAGAATACCAGGCCGATATGGTAGATGCTGTTATGTATACAAAGATACCGATCAGAAAGGATGCTGTGGAAAGAGCTTTTGACTATGATATATATTTAGATGGTTATCGTAATCACTCGGATTATGTATATTACATTTTTAATGAGTCTGGTTTTTCTTACCAGAACTGGCAATGGTATTTTACAGAGGAAGACCAGCAGCCGCTGCTCGATATAATTAATAACATCGATACGGCATGGCGCCCGGTAGATGAGATCGACGCGATCATCGAAGAGGAGGCCGCGTACTACTTCAGCGGCGACAAGCCGCTGGAAGAGGTGGTTGACGTGATCGAGGACCGGATCAAGACCTATGTGTATGAAAAGCAATAATCAGTTCGACCGGCCACGCTTCCGGTATTCGCCCGGGGTCATACCCGCCGTTTTCTTGAACTTGCGGATAAAACTGGAGGTATTCTGATAGCCGATCTTAGTCACGATGTCCTCCACCGGTGCATCGGAGCTGGCCAGCAGCTGCTTGGCCAGCTCAATCCGCTGCCGGTTGATGTATTCCAGCACGGTCATCTTTATTTCCGCTTTAAAAATACGGCTGACATGATCGGTCGAAAAACCAAATTCCGCAGCAATCAACAGCAGCGAGAGCTGGTTGCTGCGGATATTCTGCTCGATGAAAGGAATGATCTTGGTACGGACCGTATTCGAGCCGTCTGCCGGTAATGGCTTCTGATCGAACGCCGTCAGATACATGCCGATCAACCTAGCGGTTTCGGCTTTTATATCCGTGATTAAATCCCGGTAGTCCGCTTCGGTTTCGATCATGCTGGTCCGTTCCAGATAGGAATAACCGGGGAATTCCTCGTCGATACGAAAAGGCAGCAGATAAAAAGCGGCGGATAAGACCTGCACGATACTGTTACAGATATGCCGGATGTTCTGTAGGGAAGGATTCCCAGCGGCGGCCTGATCCAAGAAATAATATAGCGCCGACTCAGCCTTGGGCATGCTCAGGTCGGCAACGGCTTTTTCCAGATAATCAAGCATGTTCTGATAACGGTCATCCAGAGATCGGATGTCATCATGCAGGGAATAATAAAGAATCGGCGAGTCGTCATGCAGCCGGCGGGATTCACCGGCCATCACAGCTTGCCGGTAGGAGACGGACAGCTGGTTCAGTTCGGGATAAATCTGCCCCACGCCGATGAGGACCTGGGAACCGAAGCGGGCGCCAAAATCTGCCTGCAGTTCTTCCCAGAACAGGCGGTGGGGTTCCATGTCATCATCATAAACAGAAACCACTAGGATGAGTTCCCGGTTTTCCATGCCATGAACCGCATAGATGGTCTTATCTTTCATCTCGCCATAGCCTTCCAAAAAGGCAGCATAGGTGTCAAAGGCATCATAGGTTAACAGACCCGTCAGGTCGAGATCCGGATATAATACGGCTACCAGCAGATAGTTATGTTCCAGAAATAAGCCGATCCGGTTCAGGCTGATCTTGATTTCGTTAAAGTCGGCGACCTTTCCTTGGATCAGGTTCAACAGGATGAACTGTTTCAGATCAGCCTTGTCCATGCTGCTCAGGGCGGAAAGTTCATGATTGGAGCGGTGCAGGCTGCGGGCGATCTGCTCGATGACCTGAAACTCATCCCCTGACGCAGCGGGGCAGGACGCTGCCGACTTGCCCGCTGGGCTGCCGGCGGTAATCATCGTTTCCATGGATCTTTTCAACTGTTTGACCGGCAGGTAGCTGGCATAGGTGAAAACAAGCACCATCATGTTCCCCAGCAGGGAAACCAGCAGAATCATCCAAAACACTCCGGTCTGCGAAGCAAGGATCTGCTTCGAGATATTATCTTCCGAAATCATAAAACCGCAGTACCAGCCGGGGAGGGCGGCAATATCCGCATAGGCGGTGTAAAGGCCGGTTCCGCTGTCGATCCGGAAGCGGTCGTTTTCCTTGACCGCCTGCTTGCCGGCCGGATCCCGGTAGGCGGATTCGAGCTGGGCATATTCCCCGTCCGGAGGATAATTCCGGTAAAGTATTTCTGTTTCAGCGACGAAGGTATACAGTAACTCAGCCGGTGCGGACAAAGACGCAAGATACCGGTTAAACGATGCCTTATCCAGTTCAAAGATAAGATAAATGTCATACATAAGTAATTGCCAATAACCGCTGTGATTCTCGACGGCTTTGGAAGGTCCCTTGAAATAGAGCAGGATGCGATCCTTTTGATAGTCGATATAAGGGAGGCTATCATCCGTAGAAAGATTCAGGCCGTCCAGAAAAACCAGATATTCCGTCTCGTTCATGGCGCCTTCGGATATCATGCCGGAAAAAGAAGCAAGCGGATAGGTGGTGGTACTGGAGATGGCATAGGGAGTTTCGTCATTGGTAGTAACAAGATAAATATCACTGATTAATTCGCAGGACAGGGCGTTGGCCGCCAGTTCATTCCGGGGGGTTATATTGTAGGGATTGTGGTAACTTAAAGAAAAGCGGGCAATCGTGGTGCTGAGTGATAGACGGTCGGCACATTCAAAGATATGATTAAACTCACGGTTGAGTCCGTCCGACAGGATGGTTATGTATCGCTCCTGCTCCGTCAGATTCTTTTCCCGCAGCAAACGTCTGGTGTGTTCCGTAATAAAGATGCCGGCAATCAGCAGGGGGATAAAAAAAACGAGATAAAAGAACATGGTATATTTTATGAAAACACTGTTTTTGGACTTCATCGGCTTATCCCTTTCATGTATCTCATACAACAAATTCAAATTAACACCGCTTTCCGCATATGTCAAGTCGGATATGGATCATTTTTTTTGTGGAAGCTGACAGATATAATATTTTTAAGGAGAGAATTATCGTCAAATACCAAATTAGCCGGACGATAATCAAGAAAAATATGAGAAGACCAATCCATCGATTATCATATTCCATAGTATTGCTAACCGCAGGCCTGATATTGCTGTACGGATGCGGGAGTACCGGCCAGTCGTCAGGCGGCCAGTCAGGGGGAAACCAGTCAGACGGAAACCAG
>QMCD01000623.1_pt1 | contig 24424 bp, 20 predicted proteins | sample 1821841 | NCBI WGS metagenome assembly QMCD01 (sample SAMN01991225, study PRJNA193472) | Termite gut metagenome, whole genome shotgun sequencing project. | isolation source: worker | host: Macrotermes natalensis | reverse complement strand
ACCAGCATCAAGAAAGTTACCCCTCCCCTTTGTTTACTCTTAAGAATGCTATCTGAACTGCAAAACTTTTCATTTTGGATAAAGTATTGTAAAATACATGAAGCCGTTTCGACGGCTGCTTTTTTAAGAATGGAAATTTCGCTATTTTTTTATGCACTTTAATAGGCGAAACAAACAAGCAGTATAAATAAACCACCAACGTAGTCGCTGCTGAAGCTCACGAGTGAGCTTTTTTGATGCATTGATAGGAGTATGGTTGTGCGTTTTGATAGCAAAGTGAGCAGAAAAGCTATTAGGGCAATTTCTGCATCAGCACTTTCTCTTCTGATCGCTATATCAAGCTTTACAGTTGCTTTTGGAGATTTTGTACCACCAAGTTCATCAGCAGTTTTAGGTGTGGGAAGAATCCAGAGTGTCGTTTTGGAAGCCCCCGTAGACACCACTGCCAAATTTGCAACTGCAGAAGATTCTAAGGTTACTAAGGCTTCCGACCTGAGCGAACCTATCGCTCGGGCAGCCGCAGAGATTCAAGTAGCTGCTCCGCAGCCGGATCCTGAGCCGGAAAAGCCGGCTACGCCCGCAGAGAACACGAATACTGAAAAGCCCAAGAACAATAACAACACCCAAGTTGATCCTAACGAAGATGGCTGGATTACAACACTTGCCACTAATTATGCTACACCGGGTGATGGTTTCTTAAACAAAAAGACTGCATCCGGTGAGTACACAACAACAACAAGCATGGGCGTTGCGCACAAGAACCTCAAGCTGGGAACAAAGGTTGAGCTCTACTCACCACGAACCGGATTGTCTTGTATTGCCACGGTAAACGATCGTGGTCCTTACGATGGTCGCCCGGACACCTTTGACTTCCAAATGGCAGTTACGGCAGCGCTTGGCAATAACACCGGCTGGTACACGGTCAAGTACAGGGTTATTGGCTAAAACTTGGGTTTTAAGGGATTCTCTATTGGGTGAGCAAATAAACGGCACTTCCCAAGACGGTAAAGAGATTCTCACCGTAGTATCAATTTCAAACAGCGGCAGCTCGGTGAGCGCCGCTGTTTGCGTTACTCCGCCAAATGCCAGAGTAAGCGAGCAGATGGCTTTGGTGATTTTGTCTGAGCGAAAGACTTTGTCCGAACATGCATGCAAGCAAGCCGGAATAGGCAGATTCAAAGACAAGATCATTGGTACCACCTTGCCACATCTCGTTGAACATCTGGCGATCGATCTTCTTGTAGAGCGCACTCTTAATGCGATACGCAAGTCCGCCAAAGAACAGGCTTATGCCGGATCCGTAAATCATCGAATTGCAAGTATCGATGCCCGTGATACATTATCACGCATACCTCCGGTTTCCGGCCACACCAGATGGCTTGATAAAGGGCTTGGCACTATGAACATTACTTTAACGTTCGCCGCTCAAGACCCTGAAGTTGTCTCTGAGGTGATAACCCGGGCAGTTGCACGTGTTAACCGCCTGGCTATACAGCAAGAATTCAGATAAATGTGGTAGTATTCCATGAACACTTTCATGGAGGCACGAAAATATGACAAAGACAGGGCGAATACAGTTTGATGAATGGGCAGACCTTTATGCCCAGCGAGTTGAGACCATGCGAACAAGTGCGGTTCGTGACCTTTTTGCAGCAGCTTCAAGATCAGACATAATCTCGCTTTCTGGCGGAATGCCGGACATAAGGTATCTTCCGCTAGATGAAGTGGGTGAAGTTGTTAAGCGCGCCGTTATCGAAGAAGGCATAGCCGGACTTCAGTATGGCGATACCAGAGGCCGTGAAGAAACTAAAAAGGTTGTTATACGCTTAATGCGTGATCTTGATATTAAAGTCATTTCGGAAAATGTAACGATCACGGCAGGAGGTCAACAGGCGTTAAACCTGCTGGGAGAGATCTTCATTAATTCAGGCGATAACATCATTACCGAAGGACCAACTTATCTTGGAGCGCTTCAGGCTTTTTCTGCTTACGAACCTGTAGTACACACCATTGAGTTTGACGATGACGGCATGCGCATGGATCTTCTTGAAGAAAAACTTCAAGAGTTGGGGCCAAGAGGTGCTAAGTTTATCTACACCATCCCAAACTTTCAAAATCCCGGCGGCGTAACTATGAGTCTAGAGCGTCGTAAGCGTTTGCTGGAGTTGGCTCGCGCATATGAGACTGTGGTTATCGAAGATGACCCTTACGGTCGTTTGCGTTTTGAGGGCGATCCGGTGCCTTGTCTTCGCTCTATGGATGACGAGGTCATCTTTGTTGGCACCGTGTCAAAAATGTTCGCTCCCGGTCTGAGAACCGGATGGGTGCTTGCTCCCACTCCAATCATGCAAAAACTCAACATGGTCAAACAAGGTAATGACCTTTGCGGATCGGCGCTCAATCAGGTAATCGTGGAGCACTATTTTAATGATACTGACTGGCAGACTACTATGGGCAAAATGCGTGATCGCTATCGCGTTCGCCGCGATGCTATGTTGGCTGCGTTGGAAGAGTTTTTTCCACCGGAAGCAAAATGGACTCATCCGCAAGGCGGATTCTTTGTCTGGGTCACATTGCCAAAATATGTAAATACGCCACAAATGCTTTCCGTGGCTCTGGAAAATGGCGTTACTTTTGTACCGGGTGATGGGTGTTATCCCGGAGGCAGCGGAAAAGGCATGAGCTCGATGCGATTGGCATTTTGTTACGAAGAACCCGAGGCACTTCGCGAAGCAATTCGTAGGCTCTCGTTAGTTATCGAAGATCGTTTGGAACTGTATCGCGCGTTCATTAGCGCCGGAGCATTAAAGGAGCAATAGAGATGCCTTACAAGATAGCTGTACTTATGGGTGGGTCTTCTTTTGAGCGTGACTTTTCGCTTGCCAGCGGAAAACACGTGGTCAATACTTTGGAGCAAGAGGGGCACACCGTACTGCCGCTAGATACTTCCAACGCCTTGGTCGAGGTATTGCGCGATGAGAAACCTGATCTGGCGTTTTTGGCATTACACGGCGGTCAAGGTGAAGACGGCACCATACAATCGTTGCTGGAGTATTTGCAGATACCGTTTGTCGGTTCTCCTTCCAGCGTTTGTCGTACCACGTTTAACAAAAGCATGCTGCCGCATGTTGTATCCACTTACCGTAAGGGCAATGATGGTCCCAGTTGCTGGCCAAAGATGGTCTGTCTTTCTGCCGCCAGCTTTAAAAACCTGGGCGCTGCAACGGCTCTTGATCTAGTCACCGAGCATATTCCATCCGGCTATCCAATCGCAGTCTTGCCGGCTTCCGGTGGATCAGCAATGGGAATCAGCCGTGTTGAGTCTGGTGAGGATCTTGCCGATGCCATTTTGAAAGCTCTTTCTTACGACGACGAAGTTTTGTTTGAGGAGTGGGTCGAAGGTGTTGAGGTGGCTGTAGGCGTAATAGGCACCGGAGATGATGCCAAAGTTTTGGGCATTGTAGAGATATGTACCGAGGAGCGCTTTTTTAAGACGGAGGTTCGTTTGGAACCGGAGCTGGTAGAATACTACTGTCCGGTACGCAAAGAGTCGCTGTCCGATGACCGTATTGAAGCAGACAGCATAGTAAAGCAAATAGAGGATGCCGCACTTGAAGTTCATCGCAGCTTTGGCTGCCGCGATCTAAGCCGTGTTGACTTATATTGGGATGGCAAAGAAGTAAAGGTCTTAGAGATAAACGTCTCGCCCGGTATGTCAGAGTTCTCGCTATTACCCATGGTATGTAAAGCTTCAGGCAAAGAGTTTGGCACACTGCTAAACGAGCTTTTAGATACTGCAGTTGCACGTAAATAGTAAGAGTGGCGTCAATCACTCTGAGCACATATATGCCCAGAGTAATATATCTATTCGTTCTTAACTGTATTTATGACGAGAACAGATCGTCATAGAAATCGCTTGGCAGACCATAGTTTTGTGGATTTTCAAGTATGTCTAAGCCAAGTATTGTCATACCAATGCCAAACAGTATTCCTATTGCTCCCAACACTATGCCAACAATGGCCATGCCTTTCCCGGAGCTTTTGATACCCAGAGCACCAAAAATTACACCGAGAAGACCGGGAAGAAATGCGAAATAGGCAAGACAACCACATGGAATAGAAACAATACCTAAAACCATTCCGGCTATTGCAAACCCTTTGCGATCCTTGGTTCCATCAGGCATTGTTCCATACATTGGAGCTTGCTGACCTTGCGCATATATCGGTTGAGGTGCTATAGGTACATTGTAATTGCTTTGTGCACCTACAGGCTGTGCATCCTGCGTTTGGTCTGTCCATCCCTGCCCATCCCAATAGCGGATCTTCGTCACATCACCCGCTGGATCAGGATACCAACCGGCCGGGATCTGTTCGTTAGCCATTTTCTCTCCTTTATCAAAACTAAGTATTTGTTAACCTGCTATATCATAGCTTAGAGTTGCCACTTATGTATACACCTCTGTCATTCCCGTACCAACTCTGTCATTCCCGCGCAGGCGGGAATGACAGAATGGTTGCGGAACGACATGGAGACCGCAGGAATAACAGAAGGATCTGCTAAAATGACAGCAAGCTTCAGAGGTTAGGTAGCCTTTACGCAACATCGGCAAATTGTGAATTGTACAATTCTGCGTAATGACCGCCTTTTGCCAGCAATTGCTCATGACTTCCCTGCTCCACAATGTCACCCTCATCCATAACTAGAATCAGATCAGCGTTTCTGATCGTTGAGAGACGATGTGCGATGATGAAACTAGTGCGCCCTTTCATTAGATTGTCCATAGCTTTTTGGATCAATGTCTCGGTGCGCGTGTCTACAGACGATGTTGCCTCATCCAAAATCAGTATCTTAGGATCATGTAAGATCGCTCTGGCTATGGTGAGCAACTGCTTTTGTCCTTGCGATACATTGGAAGCTTCTTCGTTTAACTCCATATCGTAGCCGTCGGGCATAGTCTGGATAAAGTGATCAGCTTGGGCAACACGTGCAGCGGCTTTAACTTCTTCATCAGTTGCGTCCAGCTTGCCGTAGCGAATATTATCGGCGATACTGCCGTTGTACAGCCAAGTATCTTGCAATACCATGCCAAACAGCGACCGCAAGTCATTGCGCTTAAACTGGCGGATATCGTGATCGTCCAAAAGAATGCCGCCACTATCCACATCGTAAAAACGCATCAACAGTTTGATGATAGTTGTCTTGCCGGCTCCGGTCTTGCCAACTATGGCAATCTTTTGTCCGGCGGCAACCGTTGCAGAAAAGTCGTTGATAACGGGCTTTTCGGGGTCGTAGCCAAAATGAACTTTGTCAAAGCTCACGGCACCGGTCACAGATCGAGGATCTGCCGCTTCATCAGCGCTTACCTCATCGGGTATTTCTTCCTCATTCAGGAAGCTAAAAATGCGCTCGGCTGCTGCCATTGTCTGTTGCAACATAGCTGATATCTGCGACACCTGCATGATGGGCTGCTGGAAGTTACGCACATATTGAATGAACGCCTGAATATCGCCGATAGTTATACGCCCATTCATGGCTTGGTAGGCGCCAACAACGCAAACCACTACATAGCCAAGGTTGCCAATGATGTTCATGATGGGCATCATCATGCCGGATAAGAAGTTTGCCCGCCAACCGGCATCATAGAGTTTGTTATTACTTTGATCAAAATCTTTAAGCGCGCGCTTCTCACCATTAAAGGCACGCATGATAACGTGGGCACCGTATGTTTCTTCGACCGCGCCATTTACTACGCCTAGGTATTCTTGCTGCGCTAAGAAGTGTTTTTGCGAGCGTCCTACGATCAGCGCAACTGCGACGAAGCTTATAGGTAAAGTGACAAGTGCAATAAGGGTCATGATCCAATCGATAGAAAACATCATGATCAGGATACCTATCAGCGTTGTGACCGAGGTGATTATCTGCGTAATAGATTGAGTAAGGCTTTGCTGAATAGCATCAACATCATTTGTGATGCGACTCATTACATCGCCGGTCGCTACCTTGTCGTAGTATGTAAACGGCAAACGCATAATCTTTTTGTCGATGTCTCTGCGCAACGAGTAGCAAATCTTATTCGCCACGCCCGTCATAATAAAACCTTGAATGAACTGGAACAACGCACTGGCGATATATAGAGCCAGTAGAAATGTGAGTATCTGGGCGATCTTTGCAAAATCGGGACCGTCTCCGGTGCCGGCGATTTGAGCCATAATGCCCTCGAACAATGTTGTGGTCGCAGTACCCATAATTTTGGGACCGATGATGGCAAACACCGTAGAGACCATTGCAAATACTATAACAACTAGCACAGCGATCTTGTGTTTACCCAGGTATTGCATGAGGTTTTTGAATGCACCTTTAAAGTCTTTGGGCTTGTCGGCACTTATAATATTTTGCGCGGCGTTATGGCCACCGCCTCCATGACCTATGCGACGACGATTTGTCGCAGTAGTTGTTTTAGTGGCTTTGTCTCTTTTGGATTTTTTGGAATCAGACGTGGTCTTTGCTTCGTCATTTATCGGCTCTTTAGAAGTATCGCGGTCATCTTTCATCACCTGTCACCTCCCCCTCTTATTGAGTTTTGCGAGGTCTTAGCAAGGTCTTTTTCTGACAGCTGAGATGTGGCAATTTCGATGTATTCTGTGCAAGTCTTTAAGAGCTGCTCGTGAGTTCCTGAGCCTACAATACGACCTTCGTCGATCACAAATATCTGATCGGCATTCATAATAGTGGATATGCGCTGGGCAACAATTATCAGCGTGCTGCCTTTGGTATATTGAGCCAGCGATTTACGCAGCGCAGCGTCTGTCTTGAAATCCAGGGCTGAGAAGCTATCGTCAAACAGGTAAATGTCGGCACCTACCGCCAATGCACGAGCTATGGAAAGCCTTTGGCGCTGTCCACCGGAAACGCTGGAGCCACCTTGGGCAATCTCCAGTTCGAAGCGCTCTTCATTGCTGTTGATGAACTCCATAGCCTGCGCGATCTGGGCAACCTTTTCCATGTCTTCATCGGTCATGCCTTCGGTGCCGTAACCGATATTACTGGCTATGGTGCCGCCCATAAGTACGCTTTTTTGCGGCACATAACCTATACAACCACGCAATTCTTCTTGTTTAAGCAGACGCACATTTACTCCGCCTACACATACTTCGCCCTCGCTTGCTTCATAAAAGCGTGGGATGAGATTAATGATTGTCGATTTACCCGAACCGGTAGCGCCTATGAAGGCCGTGGTCTGACCCGGTTTTGCTTTAAAACTGATGTTAGTCAGCGCGTTTTCATTGGCACCTTCATAATGAAAGCTCACATTTTTGAACTCTACGATGCCGCGCTTATCTTCTTCAATGTTGATATTGTGCTTTGCATCGGTGATGGTTGGCACAGTCTCAAGTACCTCGTTGATGCGTTTGGCACTAACCGAAGCCCTGGGTATGAATACGAAAAGCATAGCTATGAACATGAAGCTCATGATGATCTGCATCACGTATTGCAGATATGCCATCATGTCGCCTACTTGCATTTGCGATGCGGCTACTTGCTCAGCACCAATCCAGATGATCAGCACCGTAAGCGCGTTCATAAATATCGTCATCACCGGCATTAAAAAGATCATTGCGCGGTTCACAAATAGGTTTATCGCAGTCAGGTCTTTGTTAGCAACGTCAAAACGCTGCTCCTCATGTGCGGTACGCGAAAACGCCCTGATGACCATGAGACCGTTCAGCGATTCGCGCGCTACCAGGTTTAGGCGATCGATAAGCTTTTGCATGATCTTGAACTTAGGCATCACCACTGCCAGCAAGATAAGCATGATGCCCATCAAAACGATGACGGCCAATGCGATTATCCAACTCATGGAGACCGATTTGTTTAATGCCATAAACACACCACCGGCACCCATTATCGGCGCATAACAGACCATGCGTATGCCCATTGTGATCATTTGCTGGATGACAGTTACATCGTTGGTTGAGCGCGTAATGAGTGAAGCTGTGGAGAACCGATCAAACTCCGTATGAGAAAAACTTACAACCTTGCTGTAGATGGACTGCCTAAGATCGCGAGCCAGACCGGCACCAATGCGCGCCGAGAGAAAGCCTACTGCTATGGAAGCCAAACCTGAGAGCACGGTTATCAGCAACATTACAAGTCCGATGCGGATGATATAGGCGATCTCCATCTGTTGCATATCGCGACCAAGTTCGCGGTAAAAACCGCCTACCAGCATCATGGCACTTTGCTCTTTAAGACTGATGTCCATGCTTGCGGCTTTGGCTTGTGCTTCGTCAAACCAGTCCTGCGGCAACACGCTTAGCAGTGGTGCCATCTCATAAAGTTTGGCAAAATCCAGGTTCTGGATGTCCGGAGAGCTTGTCTCTTCTCCCAGAGTCTCACCAAGACCATCCGCCAGACCACCTTCAAGTGTTCCATCCTCGCCGGCACTTTGTACTTTCTGCAGCAGGTAGATCATCGTCCATGTGGCTGAGCCAACCGCATCTGAAATTGGCTCATACGACTCTATTGAGGCCGTTGGATCAAGGGCGTATGCCATCTTCTTTGCAGCTAATGGGTAGGTTTGGGAATAGCGATCGAGTTGATCGTCAGCGATGGGTTTGTAGTACTCCATCAGCTGGCGTTCGTCCTCATCCATAAAACTGGTTATAAAGTTATAGCCGTCTTCCGAGATGACCTCAGGATAAGCTTCCTCAAGACCACCTTGCTGTATGCCCACATTTACGATGTTGCTCATATAGTTAGGCAGGTTGAGTTCGCAAATTGCCTGAACAATCAGTAACAATATCGCAAGTGCTACCCCTCCCAAAAAAGGCTTTAAAAATCGCTTGAGCTTAAACATTATCCCCTTCTAATGCCCTCCCCTAGGAGCCGTATCGATGTATTTCTACCGCTATATAGCCCCGCTTTCATTTCCATGAAAGCGGGAATCTACAATAACATAAAGCCTTCGATTATGGATTCCCGTCAAAGTGACAATGACATAGTGTTACGGGAATGACAAATGCATGTCGGTTTTGGTATAACAGCGTAGCGTTTTTTATACGTCTAACTCCATATAGTGATCGAACTCATGTGTTATCTCATCCGATGGTGGTTTTGTTAGCAAGCTTACCACCACTGCCATGACAAGACCAAAGATGAAAGCCGGCAGCAATTCGTAGATCGCCCAAACGCCTCCGAGCGGAGCAATTACCTCATGCCAAACAAATACCATCACGCCACCACTTACCATACCGGCAAGTGCGCCGGGTAAGTTGAGGCGGCGCCAGAACAGCGACAGTAAGACCAGAGGTCCAAAAGCTGCACCAAAGCCGGCCCAGGCATACGAGACCACTCTAAATATCGATGAATTTTCGTCGGCTGCCACGATGATGCCAAAGATTAATATGAGCAACATTGTAACTCTGGCTACCCACATGACCTGCTTATCGGTTGCATCCTTTTTGAACAACCCTTTAAACAGGTTTTGTGCGATAGCCGAAGATGCGATGAGCATGTATGAGTCTGATGAGCTCATGGTCGCAGCTAGGATTCCTGAAAGCATGATGCCTGCCAAAAGCGCCGGTAACAAGTATTTGGAAAGCTCGATAAATACGTTTTCTGCCGAAGATCCGGTGAGGAACATATCGGGAAACATTGCGCGCCCGATAAGACCGATAGATACTGCAGCGGCAAGAGCAATTACGCACCAAGTTGTAGCAATACGGCGGGAGATCTTAATCTCGCGTGAAGAACGAATAGCCATGAAGCGCAAAAGTACTTGCGGCATACCAAAGTAGCCAAGACCCCAAGCCATGGTAGACAAGATTGCGATAATGCCTAGTGCACTGGGATCACCCCAAAGTGGTGTTCCGGTCGCGTCTAGTTGCTGCACTGCTAAAACAGTGTCGTTGGCTTGTATCACATCGGCAGTTAGCGGCGTTGCCGTATGCGTGAGTGACCCAAACCCGGGCACACTTTGTATGAATGCAATTACGTTATCTATACCACCAACATGAATAATGCTTCCGGCCAGCACAACGATCAGCGCCACAATCATTACCATACCTTGGATAAAGTCACTGGCGCTCTCAGCAAGAAAGCCGCCGATGAGAGTGTAAGCAAATACCAAAATCGCGCCAACGATCATCATCGCCAGATAAGGCCAGCCAAACAGCGAGTTTAGCAGTTTACCGGCAGCCACAAAGCAGCTACCAACGTATATAGCAAAGAATACCAAGATGAACAGGGCGGCGACACTCATCAGTATGCGCTTGGTATCGTGAAAACGGTTAGAGAAGAAGTCCGGCAAAGTGATAGCATTACCGGCAACTTGCGAGTACTTACGAAGCCTCTTTGCCACGATCAACCAGTTTAGATAGGTGCCGCAAGCCAGACCAATGGCTGTCCACACCGCTTCACCGGCTCCGGTAAAATAGGCAACGCCGGGAAGACCCATGAGCAACCAACCGCTCATGTCTGAAGCCTCGGCACTCATAGCTGCAACCCAAGGACCTAACTTGCGTCCGCCAAGATAGAATTCCTCCGTAGAAGACTGCGACCGTTTCGCGTAAAAGAAACCAATACCCAAGATCACCGCGATATAAATGATCATCGCTACTAAAATCAAGATATCACTGGTCTGCATGATAGCCTCCGCCTTTCAAAAGGTTCGTTTTGCATGTGCTTCGTAAGTTCTCAGGAAATGCCGATTTATTACCTCCCCAGAGTTTTGATTCATCGATCCCCAAAACTTAACAGTCGCTGCATTATACGACAAATTAAGATAGTATTTACACCCGAAGCCATCAAAGAACACAGATTGCGAGATTACGCAGGGATAAGCCTGTTGTTATATTAGAATATGAACTGCAAACCACGAATCATAATAACCCGATAGGAGTTAAGCATGGCTAATACTGAAACATATATAAGTATGGACAAAGAGCTTCTCGAAGAAGAACTTAACTCCTTACTTGCGCGCTATGAAGACTACAAGGCCCAAGGACTGAAGCTGAATATGGCTAGAGGTAAGCCGGCACCGGAGCAACTTGATCTCTCCAATGCACTGTTGGACATTCTACCCTCCGATACCACTCCACTTGATAGCTTTGGCGAAGACACGCGCAATTACGGCAACCTGACCGGTATCCCTGAGGCCAAAAAACTCATGGGTGACATCATGGGTGTTCCGGCAAACGAGGTCTTGGTGAGCAATAATTCCTCGCTTAACTTAATGTATGACGCAGTGGCGCGCTCCATGCTTGTTGGCGTTAACGGTTTTACGCCTTGGAGCAAACTTGAATCTGTGAAGTTCCTCTGCCCGGCTCCGGGCTATGATCGTCACTTTGCTATAACCCAAAGCTTTGGTATCAACAACATCGAGATCGAGATGATGTCAAACGGTCCGGACATGAGTGTTGTGGAACACTTGGTAAATACCGATCCAAGTGTTAAAGGCATCTGGTGTGTGCCAAAATATGCCAACCCGCTGGGAATAACATATTCTGATGAAATAGTGCGCCGCTTTGCCGCCCTAAAACCGGCTGCCGGCGATTTTAAGATATATTGGGATAACGCTTACGCTGTTCATGACTTGGAAGAGCCCGGCGATGAGCTGCTCGACCTTCGCGAAGCTTGCATTGAGACCGGCAAACCAAACATGTACTACATGTTCTCCTCAACTTCAAAGATAACTTTTGCCGGTGGAGGAATCTCGGCACTTTCTGCCTCCGGCGAAAACCTTGCCGAGATTGTTAAGACCATGAGCTTTCAGACCGTTGGTGCCGACAAGGTAAATCAACTACGCCAAGTTGCATTTTTGCGTGATCTTGATGGTGTTAGAGAACATATGCGTAAGCATGCGGCATTGCTTGCGCCCAAGTTTCGCGTTGTGCTAGACACTCTGGAGCGCGAACTTGGTAACTTGGGCATTGCCACTTGGACCAAACCACGTGGTGGCTATTTCATCTCTTTCGATGGCCTGAGCGGCACGGCTATGCGCACCGTAGAACTTGCAAAACGCGTTGGCGTAGTCCTAACAGATGCCGGAGCAACGTTTCCTTATGGCAGCGAGCAGATGAACAAGAACATCCGCATTGCCCCTAGCTACCCGTCCATAGAGGAGTTGGTAGTTGCCAGCGAAATATTTTGTGTATGCGCTCGCATAGCCGCAATAGAAAGCATTATGTCGCGGCGCAGTAGGCGCAAGGATATAGTGCAGATGGTTAAGGCATAGGCTGCTATTGGATTCTTCGATTGCTGATGTAACTTATACAGGTAATACACATACTCCTGCTGTGGCAGTTTATTATTCCGGTAAAGCCCTGGTTCAAAATACTGATTACACGATTAGTTATGCAAACAACATAAATGCCGGTGTGGCCACAGCAAGCATAGCCGGTAAAGGAAACTACCAAGGTAAGAAGACAGCATATTTCACTATAAAAAAAGCTTCCATAACAAAAGCAAAGTATGCAAAGGTAAAGACACAAAAATACAAAAACGGCAAGGCAATAAAGCCGAATTCCAAAGTGACATACAAAGGTAAAACCCTAAAGAGAAATATTGACTACACAGTCACTTATAAAAACAACAAGGAAAAGGGCACGGCAACAATTTGACTTATCTGGTATAATTTCCTAAATTAGTCGTAGTTTGAAGAAAGACAGAAAATGTATTTTACAAGACACATAGAGGCAGTATTAGCGCGAATGGAAAAACGTAAGCCTGTATTAGTGCTCACTGGTGCCAGGCAAATCGGGAAGTCCACTATGCTAAAAACTGCTCGCAGCGACATCGCCTATATTGCACTCGATAATCCATTGGTACGACAAAGTGCTTTAGACGCTCCTTCTGTCTTTTTTGAATCTAACAAACCTCCAATCATTGTGGATGAGATACAAAAGGCAGCGCAGTTGTTTGAGTACATAAAAGAGCATGTAGATGAAGAAAAACAAAAAGGACAATTCTATTTAACCGGCTCACAAAGTCTTAACCTAATGCATGGAATCAGCGAAAGCCTTGCCGGCAGGGCAGGTATTATCAAAATGTTGGGACTTTCACTGCGCGAACTTGATCTAATTGATTTTCGCCAGCCCTTTTTACCCACAATCGATATGATTAGTGCTCGAAAAAAGCTTGGCAATAAGAGCGACTATCAAACAACTGTTGATCGTATTCATAAAGGCTTTTTTCCTGAGCTTCACGAAACAACAAGTGATTTGTATGACTGGGCTGATTACTACAGCTCTTATCTGCAAACGTATATAGAAAAAGATGTAAGAGATGTTCTTAAGATACATGACGAATCGGCGTTTTTAAAGTTTGTTCGCGCTTGTGCCTCGCTAACCGGACAGATGCTAAACCTGACCACACTTGCAGAGTCATGCGGAAAAGACGTTACAACTGTTAGAAAGTGGCTATCTGTCTTAGAGTCTAGTGGCCTTGTATACCTTTTACAACCTTATTACAACAACTATCTAAAACGTCTGATAAAAACCGAGAAGCTATACTTTATTGACACCGGATTTGCGTGCTGGTTACTAGGCTGGAATACTCCTCAGCAGCTTGTTAGTGGCGCGATGTGGGGGCATATTTTCGAGACTTTTGTTGTGGGAGAAGTGTTAAAGTCTTACTACAATGACGGCATAATAGACGCTCCGCTTTTCTACTATAGAGACAAGGAAAAACGCGAGATCGATCTGATAATCAAAGAAGGCGATGTGCTTTATCCGATTGAGATAAAAACCACTAGTGACCCCAACAAAAACACAACTTCGTCTTTCAAGCTTATAAACACAATCCCCAATATAAAGCGAGGTTCAGGCGCAGTTATTTGCATGGCAAAAGATGCGCTGCCCTTAACCGAGACAGATCTCATAATACCTGCTGCAATGATTTAAGGAAGCACCGTCGTGTGGCGCGAGTAAAGCTCGCTTCTAATATAGCTAACTTTAAGTGCAATCCCCCCGATTGCTGACAAAGACTCATGTCATGGAGAACGCAAGTCGAGGGATCAGAACGAATGCTTTCCGGGCGACATCCGTTGTCGTCTTTACAGTTTGCCATTAGATTCCTCGGCTGCGCTCGGAAAGACAGGTACGTACACAACCAGCACAAAATAATCCTGTTGTCATTCTGAGTGTAGAGCGAAGCTCGAAACCGAAGAATCTAATAGCAGACTCTTGAACCGGAGCGTTTGTCGCCCAAAAATCTATAGGTAAACCTGACTTACGCGCCGCGGTATGTATGCCTGTGTAAACAATTGGGGGATTACATGCAGGATTAAACTATCTTAGTAGCGAGCTTTGCTCGTGCCACACTTTCTGCCTTTACCGAAAAAGAATTCGATAAGGTAGCACTCTACTGCATGTTCCGGTTTTTGCACTCAGTCATACGTCTATGGTATACTCATTATGTATGAACGGGAGAGTATATGAATACTGTAATTCTCAAACATGCTTTAAAACATGGATTGGGTGAGAGCGAAGTCAAGTATGCATGGGAAAGTCCCATTAGATGCAGAATGAGAGAAAGTAAAGACGAGCCACCTAGATGGATTGCAATAGGAACTTTGCAAGATGGACGTATGGCAGAGTTGGTAGCGTTTGAAGATAACCAAGGCAATTGGAATGTTTATCACGCAAAGGTTCCACCTACCACTAAATTTCTAAAAGAACTTGGCTTTAGAGGAGGTAAACATGGATCCCATTAAAACAATAGACGGAAAAGTAGTCACTGAAGAAATGCTTGATAGGTGGTCTGAAGCGCTTGATCGCGATGAGTGGCCAGATGGTGAGCATAACGTAGGAGATATAGTAGTTGGGTGTCCTCCATCAAGCGTGGAAGGCTCCACGGTTTTATCCGTGAAGATTCCGATATCTATAAAGCGAGCTCTGGAAAGCAGGGCTAAAACAAGAGGGCAATCTATTAGCGAATATGTGCGCACAGTAATTGTTGAAGAACTCGTTCATGATTAAGAGGTTTGCACAGAAAAGTGTGGCGCTTGTAAACCTTACCCCAATCCCAAAATCTGCATAACCAATAAGACTGCTGATAACGCTACGATCACTGCTATTGTGAATATGCTCAACACGTTTGCCAGTTTGCCGTTTTTGTATTCGCCCATTACTCTGCGGTTGTTGATTATCCTTACCAAAAATACCAGCAAGACCGGCAGCAGAATGCCGTTTATGAACTGGGAGGTTAGCATTACACCCATTAAGTCTATATTGGGAATCATCACCACTATGCATGAAATTGCAATGATTGCGGTGAACAGTGACCTGAATACCGGAGCTTCTGCCCATGTGTGTCCTACTCCACGTTCCCAACCAAAGGCTTCGCAGATTGCGTAAGCCGTTGTTAGCGGCAGTATGCAAGCCGCCAGGAAGGACGCGCCTACAAATCCGGCTCCAAATAGTTGTTTAGCGTAAACTCCTACCAGAGGTTCTAGGGCTTTTGCGGCGCTTTCAGCATCGGTTACTACTATGCCTTGCGAGAAAAGCACTGTACCCGTTGTGATGATAATGAACCAGACTACTAAAGCAGCGATTACTGCTCCGGAAAATACGTCTATGCGTTGGTTTACCAGATCTTTGATCTTGATGCCTTTTTCCACCACATTGTTCTGACCAAAGAAGATCATCCATGGGGCGATAGTTGTACCAATGAGCGCTATGATCAGGGCAAAGAATTCTTTTTCAAATATCATGCGCGGTACAAATGTGTTTTGGGCTACCTCTCCCCAATCCGGCTCGGCAATAAAGGCGCAGACCACGTAAGTTAAAAACACCAGGCTGATAGTCATAAATATCTTTTCGGTGCGTCTGTGCGAACCGCCCATAACCAGTGCCCAGACTGCCACACCGGCTACCGGCACGCTGATGTATTTGCTTACACCAAATAGCTCCATGCCGGCGGCGATGCCGGCAAACTCAGAAAGTGTCGTCCCTAAGTTTGCTACCAGTAACGCACCCATAGCTAACGCTGTCAGCTTGATGCCAAAGTTTTCACGGATAAGTGCGGAGAAGCCTTTGCCTGTTTGTGCGCCCATGCGTGCGGCAGATTCTTGCACCACCATCAAGAACAACAAGGCAATGGGGATCGTCCAAAGCACTGAGTAGCCGTATGATGATCCGGCTACAGAAAATGTTGAGATTCCGCCCGCGTCGTTTCCGGCCAACTCGGCGATGATGCCCGGACCCATTACTGCCAGCAGCAGTACGATCTTTGACTTCTTCTTTGCCGGCACTGGTGCTTGTTGCGTGGATGACAGCTGCGTGGCTTCTTGCTGCAATGTCTCTTGCATGTCTTTGTTGCTCATATCTAAAACTCCAAGCTACGAAAACAGCCAAGCGAACATATGTGAGTTCATACGCAACAATATTTGCAGACCAATCTGTACGATCATTGCAAACGCCATCATCAACAACGTTAGCGATATGCTGGATATCGGCTTATCTTTATTTAGCCGCCTGCGCGCGCTAACGGTTACCAAGGTGCCTGCAATTACGGTTAAGAACGCTGCCACAATCGCCGGAATAAAACCCAAAATCAGGTAGGCTTGAACACCATGTGAGTCAAACCCTTCAGGTGTGTAAAGCTCTATACTGCTACCTAAAGCAGCAAACAGTACAGTTCCGAGTATTCCGGCGGCAATTGATACAAAGAGTGACGCGACAAAGTTGCGAGCAAATAGCCTTCGCGCCTTAACGGCGCTGTCAGCTGAACCATACTCAAGCAGATCGTTCATAGCATACGCCACCATCTCGTTGGCGACCAGCAATACAAACGGCGCAAATATCAGTGAGGGAAGAACTTGCGGCAAGTTGCCGGACATGGTAGCCAAAATAGCAAGCAAAGCCCAGATGATAAACCACATATGTTTGCGTAAGAACCACAGCAAGATATTTCCCAAAGTATAAGATTCGCTGTCGCGGCTTAAGCCTCCGGCACCGGCGATCTGCAAGTCCTCGCTGTGTTCTTCTTCTAAAACGTCTAATGCGTCGTCTACTGTAACGATTCCTAGTATTGTATTGCCGTCTTCTACTACCGGCACCGCTAAAAGGTTGTACTTGGATATCGTGTCGGCTACGACCTCTTGGTCTTCGTGTGGCTCCACGGTAATTAGATCGCGTATTGCCAGTTCACAAACCTTTTTTTCGTTGTCGGCAAGCACCAAAGAGCGCAGAGATACTGCACCGGTCAAACGCTTCGCGTTGTCTAGGGTATATACGTAGTAGACGTTTTCGTGGTCTTCGTCCAGATGACGCAGTTTTTCGATAGTCTCGCCTACCGTAGTGTCCTCGTCTACGGCTACAAACTCCGGCGTCATGATACCGCCGGCGGTCTTTTCTTTGTAACCAAGCAAAGAGCGAATGCGTTTTTCGTCTTGCACACCCATCAGCCAAAGCAGCTTCTCGGCTTTTTCGTAGGGCAGACCACCGATGATGTCTGCCGCGTCGTCCGGATCCATCTGTGCCAAGAGGTCTGCGGCTTCGTTTTCTGTTAGCTCTTCAAACATGTCAGTTTGATATTCGTCTTCTAGCTCTGAGAAAGTATCAGCGGCTTGTTGTTTGTCCAAATGCTCAAAGACAAGGCTGCGCTGCTGTGGGTCTAATTGTTCGAGGATGTCGGCCACGTCTGCCGGGTGAAGCTCGGAGAGGCGCTTGTGGGTTACAGCTAGCTTGACGCTGGAGAGATCGCGATCCACCAGCTCCATGTAACTCCAGGCGATGATGTTTTCATTAACGCTCTTGCGAAACAGTTTAGCCACAGCCATGGTGGCACGTTCCAGCATGGGGTTGAGTGTGCGAAGTATTCCGCGAACACCAACCTCGGCGCCGAGTAGCCTTAGCTGTTGTCCTGTACGAGAGAACTTGAGATCGTTTACACGCACTACTTTAAGACCTTGCGTGTCAACTATCTGCTTGTTTAAAAGATCGCGGGCAAGCAGCAATTCATCAGGTTGCAAGTAGCTGAACCTGATGTCGTAACTAGGTTTGTTAAGCTGTATCTTGCCATCTTCGTAACTTGCCACATATTTGCGCCAAGAGACCATGAACGGCGTTTTGGAGGGTCCGAGAAATGCCACGGACGTAATTCTTGGAAAGACCTCGCCGGTTTGAATGGCAAGATCGCTTATCCGACCGATCTCTTCTCCGTTGGAGTCAAGCACCGGACGCCCCAGCATTTGGGAAAGATAGAGCATAGATATTCTCCTTCACATTTGCTTTTGGTGGCCCTATCAGCCACCGTGAAGGAGACCGATTGGGCTAAGGTTTGGGAATATGATCGCTACTATGAGGGTGATCTTCCACAATAGCCCTTTCTCTTAGACAACATTACTGCAGTGCAGGAAGCCATTTTGCTTCTGCTACTGCGCCCCTTGCGCTTGGTAGATGATGCCAACTTGACGCAAACTCTCACAAAAGGCAGCTTCATCTAACCTCTGAGCATTGTAAGTTATTGCTGCATAAATGGCAAATATGCATTTTACCGAAAACACGAGTGAAGCGGATGTCAATACTTATATTTTGCCAGCGAGCAGGTCTATAATATTTTGCTTATGGGGGAACTTTACGGTGAAAGGATCACTATGATCAAATATTGCCATAGTATTCTAAGCGCGGCCATTCCTCGTTTTCGCTTGCTTCTCTGTCTTCTTCTTACATTTGCCCTGTCTCTATCTTTAACCGGATGCCTATTTAAAAATGGTGGCGAACCAGACCGTCTCAGTTCGTGGGGACACATAAATCAGATTGTTAGTCGCGCTGCTGACTGGCAGCGTATTGTTGAAAACAGCAGTTTTCAACTGGGCGAGAAAAAACTTGAAGAATCCTGGATTGGCGGGGGTGGAAAGAGAATAAATGACTACTCCATAAGCTATGGCAGTTACCCACATATCGACGGCTCCACTGTCTCTATCCCAATGGCAGTCGAATTTGCTCGACAGCATCTAAATCTTACAGACGAGGATGCCCGTAGCTTTGTAAGTTTTAACACAACACCACATGCTTATGAGTATTTGATCACCAAAGAAACGGATAGCGGTTATGGATGGATCGAGTCACAAGATGCTCATCTTGAAGATGATCACGCTGCAGATTTGATCATCGTCACCGAGCCATCAAGACAAGATCTTGATCTCGCCAAGCAAAACAACGTGGAGCTGGTTGTTAAGCCGGTTGCTTGCGATGCCTTTGTTTTCATCACTCATATCAATAATCCTGTAGATAGCCTAACCTTGGAGCAAGTAAGAGACATCTATTCCGGCAAGATTACCAACTGGTTAGAAGTTGGCGGCAACAATGAGCCTATTGTTGCCTATCAGAGAGAAGAAGAGTCCGGCAGTCAGACCACAATGCTTAGTTTGGTTATGAAAGAAACCGCCATGCTACCCCCCGAAACAGTCACGGTAATTCATGGAATGGGATCTTTGATAGATGCGGTGGCAGAATACCAAAACCACAAGTCCAGCATTGGGTATACCTTTCGTTACTACATAGACAATCTGTATAAGAACCCGGACATAAAGATACTAAAGATAGATGGTGTATCTTCAGATGCCGAGAACTTACGATCTGAAACTTATCCACTTACGACACCGTACTTTGGTGTAATCCGAGCAAGCGATGTGGATAAGACCGGTGGCCTTTTCTTGGACTGGATGCTTACAGACGAGGGTCAACGTTGCATCCAACAAGCAGGGTACGTGCCGGTTAGAGAGGTTTAGGGAAGCACCCGGACTGTCTTAAAACTGTGCATCTAACCCAGATTGTCATTCCCTTGCATCTCTCTATCATTCCCCTATTCTCTCCCTGTCATTCCCGCATAACAAACGGTTCATTTTTGTATGAAACTAGATTCCCGCCTTCGCGGGAATGACAGAGGGTTGTGCGGGAATGACAGAGAGTTGTGCGCGAACGACAGAGGCGAATGTGGGAATGACAGAGAGATGCGCGAGAATAGCAATCTGGGTTATGCTCATGCTTTTATACAGCCTCTTCGTGTTGACAGTGTCCGTCTACCACACAATGGGCATGGTGCTGACAGTTGACACACACTGATTTGACTTCCTCTTGATACTCGATCGTTGTTTCAGGGTCTTCTCTGCCGATGCCGCAATAATGACAATAGGTATAGAGTCCAAAATGCTTGTCATCTCGACTACCTTCCACTCTAAAGTGTGGAGCAAAGCGAGTATTTGCAACCATTGCGTAGGTGTTTCCGCACACTCGCAAAGGCTGGTCTATAAAAAACCTATGTGTATCATCCAGGTCAAAAAATTGGTTGTTACCAGGCAATGTACCTAAATACTCGGCAGATTGACCGTAGTTTTCGCAAAGATCCTCTAGATTGTCGATCTTAAATGTGCGAACAGTGCGATATATGAAGTCTCTGCCCTCGTAGACAGTCTTCTCCTGTTCTCGCTGAATCACGATGCGACGCTTTTGAGCGTAACGAAAGCTCTCCCAACCACTATCGCGCATCCAGCGTCTGAAGTCTTCCAAATAAATAGACCGCTTAAGCAGTTCGTCCGGGTCATTGATCGTTTTTGTAAGAGCGTCCGTTATGCGAGAGTTGCCAAAAAGAGCGCTTAGGTAGAGTTCGGCTCCTTGTTTTAGCACCCGGCGGAATTCTCTTATTGCAGCGGGTTTATCCTTCACAAAATTGAAACTGTAATTTGTAGTCAAAACATCGATGGATTCATCTTCGATACTGAGCGCGTTAAGATCATCGGCGCTACCTACAACAAACTCAAGGTTTGACAGATCTACTTCCCGCTCATTTCCCAAACGCTCTTGCAGCTCTTTTGCCACGCTAATGAGTTCTTGCGAATCATCAACAGCAATTACACGACCCTTGCTACCCACAAGAGACTGCGCGACGAAGGCATCTCTGCCGCTGCCACATCCAATTAGCAGCAAAGTGCAGCCCCCAACAAAAGCAGGCAAGGGTGTATCGTAGCCGCTAAAGTCGTTTTTTATAACGGGCTCTAACTCTTCAAGCAAAAAACGAACGTGTCTGGGTTTTGGATGTTCAGTTCCGTTGAGAAACTGCATTTCAAAAGTCTCACGCATAAAACTCCGATCTGATCTATCCCCTGCCTTACGAATACATTACCGAAGAACCTTCCAAGACATCCCAATCGCACTCAGCGTAGATCTCTTTGCAGCGATCAACTGTCCAGCCGCGCACTGTCTCGGCCTCTGTGTCACGTGGATTTGAACCTACCTCTGCCCAGATAAGATTGGCACCTGAATGAATTGCCAGTTGATTTGGCTCATGTGTGCAGTTTCCGGGCACACCTGTACCAGTTGCAAGAGCTACGGCTGCAACAATGGTCGCCATGCGGGCATAGCTGACTTGGCCCCACTGTGCAAGCGGCGACGTGGGAATACGCGTTCTGCGCATAGATCCGGAAAATACCGCTTCCATCTCTCTTGTAAGCACAGTCTTCTCCACTAATTCTTCTATGGAATATTCCGGACCTACCGGCTCTACACAAGTGCCAACAAGTAGACCTGCTGATTTTGCTGCCTCAATAGTTTTTAGCCTATTAGCTATCGGGATCCTGGTATGCTCGCCCTCACCCATACGAATAGCATGATAGATGCCCTTAAAACCGGCTTTTACCAAGGCCTTTGCACCTTCATCGTCAAAGTCGCCGGCATTAGCGATCATGGGGATGTCTGTTTTCATGGCAGCCCTAACGGCACTGCTAATCTCAAGATATTTTTCAAACGGAAAATTAGCCGTCTCCATAATGTAGATCGCGCTTGCTCCGGCTGCTTCCATAGAAAGCACGCCTTCGATCACCTCTTCAGTCGAGAGCTCTGTAGACTCCGTAAAGACCTTGTTCTCAATCGCAAATGAGCAGAATTCGCAGTTCTTTGGACACAGACCAACATTGATTCCTATTTGCCCATGAATCTCGGCCTTACCTTTAAGCAGCTCTGCCGAAAAACGACGACCCGCTTGCTGTACCGCAAAAGCCTCTTCACTTAAATCTTGTACTTTAAAAAGGCTTGCGATCTCACTGTCAGATAGCTTGGCACCATCTAATGCTTTGTTGATAATCTTGTTGATCGTAGTCATGAAGCATCTCCTTAAATAGTTGTAAATACTAACTGTTTACTATGGATTCCTGCTTTTGCAGGAATGACAATCTTAGCTATGCCTGTACTTTTGTTACAGATCCACTCGTTCCTCTGACACACACTCAACTTTCGGGTATATAAAATAAGAGCCTTCTTCAGGGCGGATAGAAACGTGTGTGCCAATCGCTATCGGCTCTCTGCTTGTAAGAGTGAGTTTTTGCTGACCAAGAGACAAAACCGTCTGGTACGACTCACCACCAAAAGAACAACTCAAAACAACGATGCCTGAGCTGCTATCTTCCTCAAGCTTTAAGCCCTCAAAACGAAAGACTCCCACTGCATCACCATCGGAACAATTGGTGGCAAACTCCAAAGCGTTGTACCTGAACACTCCGTTTTCAACTGCACCAACTATGTCAAAAGCGTTTCCAAAACATAAAGCAACATCGCTGGTCGATGGCGCTTTGTATAACTCGTGAGGTGTTGCGTATTGCACCACCTTACCATCGTTCATGTAGATAATATGATCGGACATAGTCAGAGCTTCGGTTGCATTATGAGTGATCATCGCTGTTGTCATCTTTAGCTTGTCATGCAGGCTCCTAACAATAGCACGCATGTCGTCGCGTAAGTTTTCATCCAAACCACTAAATGGCTCGTCTAAAAGCAGTACTGCCGGAGAAGCTGCAACAGCTCGCGCCAAAGCTACACGCTGCTGCTGACCGCCGGATAATTGGTCAACTTTTCGCGAACCAAAGTCTTTTAGCTGCACTAGATCCAAATAATAGTCAGCTTTCTCGTGTCGCTCTGACTTTTTAACGCCTTGCATCCTCATAGGAAAAGCAACGTTTTCACCAACAGTCATATGCGGGAATAAGCGCATATCCTGAAACGCAATGGAAACCTTGCGCTTATAAGCGGGTAGATCATCCACCTGCTTAGCGTTAATAAATACTTCGCCGGCTGTCTGCTCAAGAATACCGGCGATTATCTTGATCGTGGTAGTCTTTCCAGCACCACTTGCACCAAGGAGCGAAACGAATTCTCCCGTCTCAATCTTAAAAGAAACATCATTCAAAATGACTTTGTCTTTTATCGTGTAGGTCACATTTTTAAGCTCAACACTCATTGCTTACCACCATCATCAGCTATATAGTTCCACTTCTTCTTTTATGCCCAAACGCTTCATAATAAAGTTAAATAAGAAAAATACCGCTAGCGATATCGCCACAAAAACTGTAGAGTAGGCTGCACCGATCGCTCGATCTGCACCTGACAGAAACGGGAACATGACTACTGCAATCGTTTTAACTACGCCGGTGCCCACAAGATACACCAAAAAATACTGCATAAAGGCCAGAATGTAGGAAAGTGATGCCGCAGAAAGAATTCCCGGCAATAAAGCGGGAATGATTGCGTGTCTTAATACCTGCCATCTGTTGGCTCCAAGTACTGCTGCTTGTTCCTCCATTTTTTTCCCTGCGGCTGCTGTTACATCAAGCATAATGGCAATCGTGTAGGGAACCACAACAATTGAAACTGCGATCACAACACCTATTACAGTGGCCGATAACCCCAACCAAGCAAATATCGATTGGATCCCCATTGCAAAAGCAGCTGATGGGATGATAAAAGGCAGGATCACGCCAAATCGCCAAACTTGGCTTCCGCGTATGTTGTGATGAACTAGTGCTCGGGCAGTCATGGATGCGATTATCACACAGAGCAACGATACAGCCATTGCGATAGTAATGCTTAAAATAATAATCTGCCCAAAATCACCGGCAACATTAAATGCGGAGGTCATAGGTCTGGTAGAAAAGTTGCTGGGAAAAAGATTTGGCCAAGGCCAAGAAGACGTAAATGCCCATACGACCATAGTAATTAAAGGTATGAAAACGCAAGCCATCCAGATAACTAAGAAAACTATGGCTGCTCGCCGATAGCCCTTTTGCTTAGCCATGTCTGTGCTCCTTTCGCTCGCGGTTCATCAAGACAAAATATATGGCGGCTATGACCAATGTGATTAACACAAATCGTAATACTACCACTGGTCATACCACCAGTCGCGAAGTTGCTTCGCAGTTCTTCTCCGTGAACTTTGAAGTGATGAATAACGATGTGCTGCTCGGTATCAGCGTGGACAGCACAGCAACTGCCAACTGGGTAGCCTTTGACAACTTCACCCTCGCCTGCACGAAACGCTACGGTGTGGATATAGAAGAAGTCAACGATGACGAAGAACTGATAACGGCTGCTGATGCGGATGAATCTTTAGAAACACTGGAAGAGTTGGAGGAGATTGAAGAAGCAGAGCCGG
>QMCD01001034.1_pt1 | contig 24434 bp, 20 predicted proteins | sample 1821841 | NCBI WGS metagenome assembly QMCD01 (sample SAMN01991225, study PRJNA193472) | Termite gut metagenome, whole genome shotgun sequencing project. | isolation source: worker | host: Macrotermes natalensis | reverse complement strand
ATAGGATAGAGGTATTGACGCATCTCAAAATAGAACAAAGAACTCTTTGAAGATGTGTATAGAGAGTAGCCCAGGAGGAGGAGAATAGAGATACTACTATTAATCATTCCCACCGCTAAATTCTCATTTATAGTAAAAATAATTATTACGAAGTACTTACACTATGAATAATGTAGGTTAGCAGGTTAAGTAGTCAATCAGAGAAGAATGACTATGAGGTTATAATAAAAAAATGGGACGGAGGCAAATCTGAGTTTTTTCAAATCAGTTTCTTATGCTTCATTCTTCGTACATCTCATCTATCTGTTCCTTGTAATTCCGTACAACTACAGGACGTTTCAACTTCAACGTATTAGTCAGCTCCCCACGCTCCATGCTGAAGGGTGAAGGCAAAAGTGTGAAACGTTTCACCTGTTCGTAGTGGGCAAACTGTTGTTGCAAGGTGTCTATGCGAGCGCGGAACAGTCCCATAATCTTGGGATGTTGCAGAAGTTCGTCCATATCTTTATATTCAATGCCTTTCTCTTTGGCGTATGCTTCCACATAGCCGTAAACAGGTACGATAAGGGCGGATACGAATTTACGCTGGTCGGCAATAATGGCAATCTGGTCTATGTAACGGTCAACGGCCAGCTTGGTTTCCAATGCCTGCGGACTGACATATTTCCCGTTGGAGGTCTTGAACATGTCCTTGATGCGTTCGGTCAGATATAGCTGGTCGCCTTTCAGATAACCTGCATCGCCGGTATGGAACCAACCGTCTTTATCAAAGGCGGCGGCAGTGGCTTCAGCTTTTTTGTAGTATCCTTTGGTGATGGTCTTCCCACGCAAAAGGACTTCATTCTCTTCACCGATTTTCACTTCAACGTCGGGCATCACCGTACCGACGGAACCTATTTCATACCCTTCATTGAGGAAACAGGACACGGTGGCGCTGGATTCCGTCAGGCCATAACCGACTACCATATTAATGCCTACCGAATGGACGAACTCACAGATTTCATCCGGTACGGCAGCTCCCGCGGTCGGGAAGAAATTACCGTTCTCAATACCGATAGTCTTTTTCAGCAAGGCATAAACGGTCTTTTCGTAGAACTTGTACTTCAACCGGATCATCAACGGCGGTGTTTTGCCTTTGCGCAGATAGTCGATGTTATGTATCTTTCCTATTTTAATGGCATCCAGCATCAGGGCTTTCTTCAAACCGGTTTCCTGGGCTATTTTTTCCTGCACGCCACTATATACCTTCTCCCAGAAGCGGGGTACGCTGCACATCAATGTAGGACGTATCTCTTTTATGGTAATCTGTATGTCCACCGGACGAAGGTTGATGCATATCTGCACTCCTCTATGGATGCAGAGATAGCACCAGGCTTTCTCGAATACATGCGTTAAGGGAAGGAAATTCATGGAAACATCCCGGTCTGTCATGAAAGGCAGGCGGATGTCATGGATACGGAGCACTTCCAAATAGTTGGAGTGATGCAGCATAACGCCTTTCGGTTCGCCTGTAGTACCGGAGGTATAAAGTATATTGGCAAGGTCGCCTGCGGAGGCGCGGGAAGTGCGTTCTTCCACTGCGTCATTATGCGGCAAATCTTTGGCGGGTTCCATAAATTCATCGAAATAGATGGAAGTCATGTCGCGCGAGTCTTTCACGACGGAGCGGTCGAAAATAATCAGTTGTTGCAACGACCGGCAAAAACCGAATATACTGAAAGCGGTATCATACTGATACTGTTCACCTACGAAGAGATAACGTATCTGTGCATCATCAATAATGTATTGTATCTGCGCGGACGAACTGGTAGCATACATCGGTACGGTTACCCCACGGTTAGCAAATGTCCCGAAGTCCACGTACAGGCATTCCGGCTTATTCTGAGAGAAAATGCCAATATTCTCTTCTTCCTGCACATTCAGTTCTATGAGTGCATTCGCAACTTGTCGCACCGTTTGTGAGAATTGATTCCATGTAACGGGGTTCCATTGCGCGCTTGCGTAGTCCCTGTATTTCAGAGCTATCTTGTCGCCATACTTTTCGGCACGACGATGCACCAAAACAGATAAATGATGATAAGCCATATCCTTTTAATTGAATTAGTAAATACCGCGCAAAGGTATTAGTTTTATTTGAAACTATTTTATTATTATGAAATTATTTGCATTACCCGCGGTTTGCAGAGGCAATGAGAGTAAGCACACAACTTGCGGAAACATCACTGCCATCATGAACGATTCACGTGTGCAACGGACAGTTACCGTCTATATCTTCTCCAACAATAACCGGTTAACAGCAAGAGGAACAGTATGGTAATGCCGAATGCCCAATAATTGACCACGCGCGACTCAGCCGTAAGCGTATAATCACTGTACAGAAGGCGATACGCATCCACTTTCCAAATGAGCGAACCGTCTTTTTGCAGAGCAGCATTAGTGGAAACTACTTTTCCCGGCATGGATAACTCAAACTGCACGGCATATCCGAAAAGCTCTGTAATCCGCCCTTTCTCCTCATACAATTCATCCATTGATTTCCCGTCCGACTTATATAAATCTGAGAAATATTTCGTTTGACTGAATTCATCCAGGTAATTGCATACTTTCCCGGGCGACCCTTCATCATCGGAATCTTTTCCGGAAAAGTGCTTTCCATAGACAGGCTCCTTCAAATCTGCCAACCGGCGTACAAAAGCCGTATCTCCCTTTTGGATGGCGAACTGGAGGATTACTTCGTAACTGAGTTCGTACCGGCTACGGTTATACCATTTCCAGAATCCGGTTTCAATGTCATCCAATTTACTATTCTGTTCGATACCATTCAATCCGTTCAACACTTCTGTATCACCACGGAACCATATCCGCTGCTCCTCCTTAGTCAGGTATTTGTCAAGAGGCACAGGCCCCTTATCAGGTAGTTCGCTATATGCAGCCGTATATTGATAATAGGTATAGAACCAGCCGAAAACCTTCCGGAGCTTTTCAGCCGGAACAACCAGAGGATGCATATATTCCTTTCCATCCAAAGTGCTGAAAGAATCGGCGCCTACCGTGGGATACGTCCGCCATACTTTTACATTCAGCTTCTCTTCATTTCCCCAACAATTGAATTTAACGACAGAATCAAGCTTGTTCAATTCCCATCCCGATTCTATCCGGAACAGAAACGGATTGTGCGTCCTGTCTCCCGCAAGGAAAGCGGAATCGCCATACGCATACACTTCTCTATGCATGCTACCATTACTATTTACTTGGGAAACCATCCGGTAAGAGGTGCCGCAAGAAGTCATACCAAGCAGCACAACCATGGCTGCCATCCATTTATTTGTTCTCATAATGATTCTATTTAATAAGTTTTCTTTGTTAATTCCATAACCTTGCTTTGTCTCAGTTTCCTGAGTTGCATGTATTGCCCGGACAGGTAGTCGCTCTTTTCGGAGAGTTCCATCTTTTCCCAACCTTCCGGCAGAGAGTAAGCGCTATTTTCCTGTAAATGATATCCTTCCATCGATCTCACTTCATAAAAAACCGGATCAAAGAAAGTCTCCCCCATCAATAGGCACAACAGAACTCCCGCGGCCATTCCGGACAACCAACAGCCAATCAGAAGCTTCTTTTTCTTCTTCCGAGAAGGCATCCGTGCCACTTGTTGCAGGATATTCGCAGTCAGTTCATCCGGATTGCTCATCACCGGTTGCCTGCTTCTGATTTCAGCCAACCATTCTTCGTAACATCTATCATCTTGTTTCATAAGTCATTATCTATTTGATTCATTTTGTTTCGTATATTCTTTCGGGCGAGGTAAAGAGTGCTTTTGATGATTCCGGCAGACAGTCCGGTAATGACTTCTACCTCCGGCACATCCAATTCTTCAATATCCCGTAATGTGAAAATCAGTTTTTGTTGAGGCGATAATTCATCGGTATATCGCAGAATGAGTTCTTTTAGCTGCTTGTTGACTACGGTTGATTCTATATCGTCACCGGATGAAACGTCTACAGAGCATAGGTAAGCAGTCTCATCGTTGAGTGGGGAATGGCGCAGGGAGCGTAAGCGATCATAACACGCGTTGTAGGTGATTTTATAAAGCCAAGTGGAGAAGCGGCATTCGTCATTGTATTTGTCTAATGCCAGCCAGACCTTTACAAAAGTCTCCTGCACTATATCCTTGGCTTCGTCTTCATCGCACAACAACCGGAATGCCAGCCGGAATACAAGTGGCTGGAACTCGGAGAGCAGAAGAGAGAACGCTTTCATATCTTCTTTCCTGCTCCTGCTTATGAGTTCTTGTATTTTTTCCTGGTTCATCATTACTATATGCTCGTTTATTAATTATACGTATGAAAAGGCGGACGGTCGATTACAGGGCTATAAATATAATGATTTTATTTCTAAGCGAAAGATACGGATTTAAAAGTAAAAGCAACCGATTTATGTGCTATCTTTGAGAACAAAAAGATTCTGCCATGAGATACTTAACATTGATAATTCCTGTCGTTTTCTGCGGATTTGCCGTCATGGACTGCGGATTTTTCTTCCGGGCTGCCACCACTCTTTCTTGCGCCGTAATTTTAGGGTTGATATCAGACAGAACACTTCGTCCTCTAATCTGGTGGATTATTGCCGCTCTGATTGTCTCTTCGGTTGCCGACTGGTTTATGGCTTACAGCAGCAGAAGCCGGAACTATTTTATTTATGGTGTGTGCCTGTTTTTTGTAGCTCATCTTGGTTACATTCTATTTTCTTTAAAGAACGGACATCTCAACCGGTGGTTGTTAACGGCTTTATTGGCGGTATATTTATGCTTTTTCTTCTTCATGTTATATCCGGGAATAACCGGAGCCGTTATGTTTAGCGCCGTGTTGGCTTATCTGGTTGTCTCATGTATCTCGCTTGCAGCGGCAATCGGCATTCGGTTAAAGGCATCGACACGATGGGGATTTGCATTCGGTATTTTCCTGTTGGTTTTTTCAGACACGATCATCGCATTGGGAGGCTTTGCAGGATACGGAGGGCTGGATTATCTGGTTCTTCCTACCTACTTCGCCTCGCAAATCGTAATTACGTTTGCATTGATAAACAAGAAGAACATTTTATAAATCGCCTCACGACGACGCAAATCGCTCATGGGCCGAAAATCAAAAACCCTCTAAAATAGCTAATTTTAGAGGGTTTTATCTCAAATAACTTGTAAAGTAGTTGGACTACCAAGATTCGAACTTGGACAAACAGAACCAAAACCTGTTGTGCTACCATTACACCATAGTCCAAACTTATATGCTTTCTGCTAAAAAGCGGTGCAAAGATAGAGGTATACCCCGAGATATGCAAATATTCCGAAGTCTTTTTTTGTCTTTGATGTAGTCTATGTGAATTTACTGACGGCAAGCAGGCTAAAAGACTTTCGTAATCTGAGTTCGACATAATTTCCCAAGAAGTATATTCTGAGAATTATGTCGAACTCAGTGAGTTTAATTAAGAATCTTTCTTATAGAAACATTCCTAATACACCCATTAGCAATTAGTTCACTGCTCTGTTTTAATTTAAAATCTAACGAATACTTGGAAGTCTGTTCGTCTAAGTCGACTCTAAACCAGCCTGTGTAGCCATCGAAGTCTTTGTTGGTGTTTTCAAAAGATTGAAACGGTCTCATTCCGTCGCCTATTGAGAAGAACCAAAATATTTTGCCTGCTTCTATCATGACTTGTTGCTTCAATAGTTGCTTCGACATCTCAATCGTTATGCCTCCATTATTAGTCAGGTCAAGATACAAACGCACAATGTCGTCTTTAAAAATACCGGAATATCTGACTTCGTACCTTGCTGTGACTACGTCATAACCTTCTCCGGCAATTATTATGTCTGTCTCCTGGAATGCCATTTCATCAATGTCGGCTTCAGATAATTCAACTATGTTTTTCGTATTCATCTGAATAGAGAAAGCCCCGGAAGAGGGGTATTGGGTGAAAAGGCATATTTCCGTAATCGTCTTGTCGGGGAGCTTTATTTCTTTGCTATGCTTACCGGCGGTCATGCTTTCGAGGTCGGAGATTTTGTTGTACACACCGCCAATATAGTATCCTACGGAACAATCAAAGAGTATTTGATTCTCAATGTTATGTACAAACACTACACTTGTATAATCCTGTGGCGGGGGAGGTGGTGGTTCAGGAGTTGGCTCCTGCTCTTTCGAGCAGGAGACCGAGAGGTATAGGATGGTTAATAATGTTAGTAATATCTTCATTTACTTGTCATCACATTAGACCTTTTGTAGATTTGTTTTTGTACATGCAGCGTATGCACGTGCGTTAAACAACAAATTTTCGTAAGCCCTATTGAGCTTCCATCCGGAGTTATTTGGCAATAATCAGATAATAATTCTTCTTTCCACGTTGTACCAACAGATACTTTTCATTCAAAAGGTCGGCAGAAGTAATCATCCGGTCGAATGTTTCCAACTTCTCTTTATTCAGAGAAACACCGCCGCCTTGCACTAACTTACGCATCTCACCTTTGGAAGCAAAAACTTCTGCATTCTCGGTAAACAAGTCAACAGCTTTCACACCGGCAGATATAGCATCCTTAGATACCTCGAATTGAGGAACTCCTTCGAATACCGCCAGCAATGTGTCCTCGTCCAATTTCTTCAAAGCATCGGAAGTAGCATTCCCGAATAAGATGTTGGATGCGTCTACCGCAGCATCATAATCTTCTTCGGAGTGTACCATAATCGTTACTTCTTTCGCCAAACGTTTCTGGAGGAGCCGTAAGTGGGGAGCCGTTTCATGCTCAGCCGCCAAAGCCTCGATTTCTTCCTTGGGCAAAGACGTAAATATCTTGATGTAACGCACTGCATCCGCATCGCTTACGTTCAACCAGAACTGATAGAACTTATATGGAGAGGTATAACGGGGATCAAGCCAGATGTTTCCCGATTCAGTCTTACCAAACTTGCCGCCGTCAGCCTTTGTAATCAACGGGCTGGTCAGTGCAAACACTTCACCGCCGTTTGTACGCCGAACCAGTTCGGAACCTGTTGTGATATTGCCCCATTGGTCGGAACCGCCCATCTGCAACTTGCAACCTTTGGTTTCATACAGATGCAGGAAGTCGTAACCTTGCAACAACTGGTAAGTGAACTCAGTGAACGACAAACCGTCACGAGCCTCACCATTCAGGCGCTTCTTAACAGAATCCTTAGACATCATATAGTTCACAGTGATGTGTTTACCTACTTCGCGGGCGAAATCAAGGAAAGTAAAATCCTTCATCCAGTCGTAGTTGTTCACAAGTTCTGCACGGTTAGGAGCATCAGATTCAAAATCGAGGAACTTGCTCAACTGTTTCTTCATGCCTTCCTGATTGCGTTGCAGGATTTCTTCCGTAAGCAGATTACGTTCGGCCGACTTGCCCGAAGGGTCGCCAATCATACCCGTAGCTCCGCCAATCAGCGCCATCGGCTTGTGTCCGCAACGTTGGAAATGACGCAGTATCATTACGCTACAAAGGTGTCCAATATGCAATGAGTCCGCCGTTGGGTCAAAACCTATGTATGCGGTCACTTGTTCCTTAGCCAAGAGTTCTTCCGTGCCGGGCATCATATCGTGGAGCATGCCACGCCATCTCAATTCTTCTACAAAATTCATCGAATGATTAATTTATATATTTGAAATACTTTATTAATCGCAAAAGTACGATTCTTTATCTGAACAAACAATGCTTATTGTTAGAAACTGTTTTGATTTTCTTTTTTAAATTTATCAGCTCCTTTTGAGCTTGTTCTCGGTTTGCTTTATAGAAACGTCTCGTCTATATTCTTTCGGAGCGTATTGCGAAGTTCTTCGACAGACACTCTGCGTACTTCCGCAACTCGTTCATAGAGCGTATCAACCGGGAGTGTACTTTCGTCCGTCTCCAGAAACAACCTTTCCGGCGGTATCGTTCGCAACGCTTCTTCCTGGTATTTTTCGCCGAAAGAAAGGTAGAAACCATGCCGGATATACTCTTCCGCCAAAGCTGCTTTCCCACGAAAGCCGTGAATAATCCACGGATTTACCGGATGTATCTCCGATTTCAACTTTAAAAGTTCGTCTACAGCTTTTACCAGATGGATGATTAAAGGTTTGTTTATCTCCTCAGCCAAACGAGCCTGATACCTGAATATTTCCATCTGCACATTCAAAGGAGTATCAGCCAGTTTATCTAATCCTGCTTCGCCTACAGCCAGTACCTGCGGGTGACGCAATAAATTCTCAAAACAATGTCCCTCGCTACTCATAGTTATGCAGCGACGCAACTCTTCTCCTTCCGGCATCGTTTGTTCATTATCAAAAGGTGGATTTTCCGCTTTGTTCCGAAAGACAGAAGCAATATGCCAGGGATGTATCCCCACAGAATACCAGCCTCCCGCTTGCGGAATGAACGTTTCGGGAAAGCAGTTCACGATAGCCTCTCCGGGCGTTTGGGGTTGCCGGTGTGTATGTATATCAACGGGAAGTATCATGCAGCAGAAGTTTTCATGGGATAAGAATTTTCATGGAACGGGATCATATCCGCAACCTCCCCAGGGGTGGCAACGCAAGATGCGTCTGATAGCCAGATACATTCCTTTTAAAGGTCCATGTTTTTTTATTGCTTCAACAGCATATTGCGAACAGGTAGGGGTGAAACGGCATGAAGGCGAAGTCAGGGGTGAAATACACTTCTGATAGAAATAAATAGGAAGCAACAATAAATATGAAAACAGCTTTTTCATAAACTTTATCCCGTACTACCGGTTTCTTCCGGTGAAGCTGCAATTACACTATCAGTGTTTTGGGGCATCTTGATTCCGGCAGATACTCTTTCCGAAATACGTGTCAACGCAATCTTCATTCTTTCTTCAATTTCTGTCGAATCAACCAACCGGTCGGAAAGATAGATGAAAGCTACCGCAAGTTGCCGTTCATGCGCCTGAAGCATTTGCAATAACTCATGCTTGTTTTTCCGGTACGCTTCACGTATCTGACGTTTTACACGATTGCGCTTCACCGCCCGTTTGAAACGACGTTTTGAAACACTGACAAGAATGGATACGGGCGCTTCTCCTTCTTCCACCGGTAGATATACCACGCGCAAAGGAAAGACAGAAAACGAGCGTGAACCACCCGCAAACATCTTGTCGATAATCTTTTTCTTATCCAGCCTCTCTGATTTGCGCAGGGTATTGGGCATCTTTATCGGTTACTTCCCCTTATTGTTCTCTTTTATAAATATCTCCAGCGCTGCCGTCATAGAAGGAGCCTGTACGCTGGGAGCTTCCAAATCCAAACGAAGCCCGGCGTCACGTACCGCTTGTGCAGTAGTAGAACCGAACGTACCGATTTTAATTTCCTGTTGATCGAAATCGGGGAAGTTCTTTTTCAAAGAGGTTACACCTGCAGGGCTGAAGAATACCAACATGTCATAATCAAACTCTTCGTTCGAGGTAAAATCATTACTTACAGTACGGTACATGACAACTTCCGTATGCTGTACCTTGCTCTTATCCAACAGAGTTTTGATTTCATCCGTATGCACGTCAGACATTGGAACCAGATACTTTTCAACCTTGTGCTTAACGATAGGAGGCAACAAGTCTTCAAATTTTCCTGTATTCCCAAAAAAGATCTTCCGCTTGCGGTATTGAACATACTTCTGGATATACAAAGCTATTGCTTCGGTTACACAAAAATACTTCATAGTTTCCGGTATGGTCACACGTAATTCTGTACATAGATGGAAAAAGTGATCAATGGCATGACGCGATGTAAAAATAACAGCGGTATGTTCCAGGATAGAAACTTTTTGTTGCCTGAATTCTTTAGCAGACAGGCTTTCCACCTTAATAAACGGGCGAAAATCAATTTTCACGCCGTACTTCTCGGCTATGTCGTAGTAAGGAGATTTCTCTGATGCCGGTTTCGGCTGCGACACAAGTACTTTCTTAATTTTCAACGTCCTAAAATTTTATTATCAAATAATCATTTAGTTGTAACACACCCCGATACAACATGAAACAAGGTATGATTTCAAGGGCACAAAAGTATAAAATTAAAAGCAGAATGCCATGTAAATTGTTACAAAAAAACTTTAGCCACTTATAGAACATCAACAATTTAACGAAAAATACTAAAATCAGGCCGGTAATAATACCTATTTGAAAGCTTAAATCGAAATAAATGAAAAATAAGACAAACGGAAAAAGGGCGAATCCAAGATAATAAAGCAATGTAAAATAAGACTCTATCCAGAGTGTTGTCTGATTCCCGTTAAAAAAAATCCAACCAAGGAAAGAATAGACTATCCACTTCAGGAAAAAATAAAGCAAGCATACCGCAATGTATATTCCGGGCAAAATATATGGAGGCACTTGTGCGCCCAACTCGGGGCGGGCATTTATAAAATAATTAAAAATGCAAATACCTGCCAGGATACAGGTTTGCAGAATAAGCAATAGTAAATAGCGCATATCCGTACCGGTAGAAATAGCAAAGATACTGGTACGTTCGCGGCGAAGAAAGAAGTCTGTCATCAACTGTATCAAGAACTTCCGGTTACGCGACAGAACATAGCCGGACAAAATAAAGCACCCCAACAGGGTCACAGTGATTCCATCGTCCAATTTAGGAGAATAAGGGATTGGTATTCCCTCAAAACCTGTTACCCATGCTAACAGCAACTTGCTCATATTGCCGCAAACTTACGTATGGAACTGTTCCAGACAGGAATGGCATGTATCATATCGACTGCCTCCTCCGGCGTACGGGCTACATACCAGATAGCACCATGTTGCTGACGCATGAAGTTCTCATCTATGGCACGCTGCAACATATCAAGCAGAGGATTAAAATAACCGTTGGTGTTCAAAATAACAATAGGATTGAGGTAAAGCCCTAATTGTTTCCAGGTGATAATTTCCAATAGTTCTTCCAGAGTTCCGCACCCTCCGGGCAGAGCAATGACAGCATCACTCAGGTCGGCCATTTTCTTTTTACGCTGGTGCATGTCTTCCACTTCAATCATTTCCGTTAACCCTTTATGGTGCCAACCTTGTTCTACCATAAAGCGGGGAATAACGCCCGTCACTTCTCCTCCCGCTGCAAGCGCGGCATCAGAAGTAGCGCTCATCAGGCCGATTCCCCCTGCACCATTTATCAGGCGGATATGTCGCTGCCCCAACAAAGTTCCCAATTCGCGGGCAGCTTCAAAGTAAACCGGATCTATCTTGGTGCTCGAGGCGCTATATACGCATACAGAAGTTATCTTATTCATGGATATTACACTATATTGTTAACGTTACGAATGCAAAGGTAGAGATTTTCAGTGATATCCTCGAAAATAACTCTCAAAATACAGAGCAAAATCAAAACAGTTTCTTAAAACTATCACTAACTTTGTAGTCGCATTCTGTTTTCCCAGTTCATGCACTAAAAACGAAAGGTTATGATTAGACAAGATTATCTGATACGAATGATTCAGGAAATTATTTCTTTGATTGTCAATGCCATACTCGACAAGAAGAAATTCCGCAAGAATGAGTGGACGGAATATGACGACCTTACAAGACAGATTTTAGGATTTCCCACTGAGTTGCTGTTAAGCATGAATACACAGGAAGTGATTGATCGATACGAAGAAGACCCCTCCAAAATGGGCAAGATTGAACTTGCAGCCATGACTATGCTGAAAATATCGGATGAAATGGGAGACGATAATCTCTTACGGAAGTCAAAACTCCGCCAGGACGGTCTTGCTTTACTCAAGTATGTTCAGGCAGAAGGCGACAGTCTTTCAATCCAACGGGTGCAGCTTATTACAATGCTGGAGTTAGCATAGTATCCCTTTATTCATCGGCGTTTGAATAGCTGAGGGCAAGCGTGAGGGTAGAGTGACTTATCCTGACTTATTCTACCAATGTTGTCTTCACTTCTTCATTTCCATAGAAAGTGGGGAAATACATTAATTCCGCTTTTGCCGGATTCAAGGTATACCTTCCTGTGTATCTCGGTAGTAGCTCAATAGTAAATATGTGCTCTCCTTTCGATAGCTTATTGCAGAAAATGACGACCTTTTCTTTATAATATTCCCTGTGTGCCTCTTTCCAACGATTGACGCCGGATTTGGATTCATACGAACAACCTGCCGGAATGGGTATTTCTATTTGTACATATTCCGCATCCCCATCCATGTTGAGAGTAGCCTGCAAAATGGCGGGCTTGCCCTCTTTCAGATTGGCTATGCTATCGTTGTTCATTTTAAATATTGTCGAAATTTCAAATCCTTTGGATTGTTCTTTTGCCGGATTTCTGTTCCATTCTTTCTGATAAGCGGTAATAAAGAGAGGCATGGCCCCTGTTTTACTTACTTCAACCTTTTCCGTCGGGTCGAGTGTTGTTGTATAAGGAAACTCCGAAATTCTATTTCCGTTCATATTCATAACAACATTGCCGTACTTATCAGTTGCTTTCAACATATCGGGCATGATTGTCTGTACGATACGTGATGACTCATAGATGTTGTTCCATGTGTTATTTTGTCTTTGCTCGAAGAAATAATTCCGGATACCTTCTAATAGTTTCTCATACCCTCCCGTATTTCTCAATATTTGATAGGCTAACAGTGTGTTTTCCGTATTGGTTTCGTACGGGCGATAAAAATACCGGTAGTGGGGTTTGTTTATCTTTTCTTCCCCCCAATAAAGAGAGCCTAAAATTGTCTTATCGGAATAGTGCATCAGCGAGTCCATTCTGATAGATTCTTGCTGTCCCGTGACAGACATTGCCAGCATTGTTTTCAGTTTATCTCCTGTTGTTTTACTTTTCAGTCGGGAATCTATTTCACGTAAATAAGCATTATAATCAATGGGAGCATCTAATCTTTTCAGGAAGAGTAGCCTGTCTAATAACTCTCCTTTTGCATGAGGCAGCTTTTTGTCTACAGCCAAAGACAAGGCGGACAATCCATCTTTCAGTTCCTGTTCCAATGTTGACGCCAACGCCTGTTTGTTCAATCCTGTTTTATATCCGGCCTCTTCCGCATCAAGCAGTGCACCGGTAACATGTTGGGATATCCACATCACAGACCCGCTCTTGTTCCACCAGCCCCAAAGTCCGTCTTGGTTTTTATTCTTGTTCAGATCCCTGATCAGGCTGTTTATTTTCTTATCTTCTTTAAATTCCTTTCTCTGCAATTTGAAGATATATTTTTTTGCTAACAGAGCTTTTATTTTCGATGCCATTTGCTCATTACACATATAGGAATATAAGTCGATGTTCTTTATTTCCCGCAAGAATAACTCCAGACTTGAAGCTTCGGCATGAACAGTTATTGCGCCCAATTTAGGGTCTACCTTTAACGTATGAGTTGACGAATCGTTGATTACTTTAAAATCTCCGTAGGTCTGCAACAAGCCTTGTTCGAAGATTGGGAGCGACCGTTCTTCTCCGTCAAAATAACCATTCTCCATTTGCATAGAATAAGCAAGAGTGAGGCTGTCCCCGTTTGTTACATCCGCAGGTATGTAATCTACATAAGAGTTGCCGATTCTTATTTTGTCTATTTGCTTATTATTGTACCGTTCGATAGTCCGGGTCAGTTGCAAACTGTCTCCAAAATGATTGGCTATTTTTCCTACCGCATTCAAGCTATCGCCTCTGATAGCAAAACGGGGAGTAGAAAGACGTGCAGACAGAGCTTTAAAGGATTTGATACTCACTTGTTTTGTGTCGGACTGATTTTCCCCTCCCAATGTAATGAAATAAGCATTCCAGTTGGTTATATCATCCGGATAGGTTACTTCGAAATTCGCTTCGCCTTTTTCATTCGTTTTAAGTTTGGGTTGCCAGAATGCGTCATCATGGAAGTTACGTCTCATGCTATTACCCGGTTCTTCATTCGTAGCATTTTCTGATTCCGCAGGCTTAGGGGCAGATAAAGCATTGGTCTCAATCATAATAACACCATTAGCACCCCGTGCGCCGTAAATAGAAATTGCGGCAGCATCCTTCAATATGTTCAGCGACAGGATTGAAGAAGCATCAATATCATTTAAACTTCCATCAAAAGGCAATCCGTTTATTACAATCAGCGGTTTAGCTTCTGCATTTGTGCTTGCTGCCCCTCTGATTCTTATTCCGGTTGCTAATCCGGCCAACTTGCCTTGCAGGTGCTGATTGTCCAAAATAGAAGCTAAAGATTTATCATTATGAACTGTAGCAACAGAACCCGTCAATGATTTTCTTTTCTCGACTCCATATCCGATTACAACTACTTCTCGCAAATACTGTGCGTCTTCTTCAAGAACAACATTATATTCATGACCGGTAGATACTTTTATTTCCTTTGATTTATATCCAATAAACGCTACTTCCAAAACCGCTTCATCATCCACCGCCATTTCAAACTTTCCATCAAAATCGGTAATAGTCCCTCTTTTGGTTCCTTTAATTAGCACCGAAGCTCCTATTACGGGTTCAGTACTACTGTCTGTGACTATCCCTGTTACTACTTTTCTGGTTTTATTCTCTGTTTTGAATTTCTCGCTGTCGAATGCAGGTGATAATACATGCGCATCGTTTGCCGATGCCGGCTTTGAGATATATGGATTTTCCACATAATGCGTCTTTACTTCTTTATTGAATATGTTATAAGCGATTCTGGCAATCTCTGTATTCTTGTGATAAGTGGTAATGGAATCTACTCTGAGATAATTCATTCCTCCCTTGCGCAGTTGCACAGGGCAACTGTATGAAGTTGAATCTCTGAAAATAAGGTGAAGCGTCAGTTCTCCGACCGGTATATTCTTGAACTCTTTAGTTCCTCCGTAATAAAGCTGATAGTATTGCCTGTTCTCTTCCTTTTGGGGTTCAATGAAAATGAGTGTAGGACTAATTTCTCTTTTTGCCGTATCTTGCCCTAAAATCAGATTCAGCCGATAGTTATTGACACTAAAAGCCTTGTAGTATTGCCTGGCATCAACAAAGCCGGATACAGAGCACATAACATCCATCATGTTATTCTTCACCCGTTCCTCTATATCTTCTTGTGTGAGTGACTGTTGTTTAAAGTTCAATGCCGGCTTGAATGCAGATATATTCCTGTTTATTACGGATTTATCCCATTGTTTTATTTTCTGGTAATCCGGATACAGGGTATAAAGGTTTCCTCCTTCGATTTCTGTATTTACTAAAAATTTATCTCCTGCATATATTGAAGCCATATTAGACAAGCTTCCCATAAGAGTTCTTTTGGGGAAAGGGCCTGCCAAAACCGGAGTCTTCACCATCGCCCTTAAAGTCTGATTATAAGTTACTCTGCTGATATGATTCAAATAATAGAGAGTATTCCCGGTGTTGATGTAACCCGGTACTTCAACTCTCCGGTCTATGTTGGGTAACTGTATTTCTCCAAAGTTATTATCTACCGTTACTAATTGGGAGCGGAGTTCATATTCTTCTTTTTCTGACAGGTAACCACGTTCTTTTTTATCCAGTAATCTCGAAGTTAAAAGAAAAGGTATCTGTACAGGTTTGTGAACCATGGTATATGGTTTCTCTGCATTAAAGGAGAAGATATATTTCTGTCCTTCTTCCAGATAGAGATTATGAACTGACACTTCTCTGTCGTGCGTGCGGAATCGCAGATTGTGCTTTCCCGGCTTAATCTCAAAGGAATATACATTCAGATGTTCGGCTTGATTGGCGTAATAAAGCCTTTCGTCTATCCATAACAAATGTACCCCCTGAACTTCTCCATTGATAACCACAAAAGGAGAAATTAATGTATTGCCATTGCTTGTCTTTTCTTTATGAGCATAGAAAGTTTCAGGATACAGAAATTTATAATATTCTACTGTGTCCAGAGCCATAGCATCCGCCCATCTTTTCCATGTCAGGTTTGATTTGCCGTTATAGTATAAATCCTCATCCATATTGTAATAGGCATTACGGAATTGATTTGCGTAGCGGGTTTTGCCCCCAATCAATACATTGGGCATCGAATAGTTGTTGAATTTGGATGTGAAAGAATAAGCGGTTATATCGGCATCCTTTACAGGGTTCCCTTTCTTGTCCGTTACGGAGATTTGCACATTCGCTTTTTGTCCCGGGTACACGGTTGTAGGTGTTGTTACATCCATTGTGATATTCTTCCGGGCAAAAGGCAATGCGCCTTGTATTGATTTGCTTTCACCGCCAAAAAAGTAAGAAAGTTGCATGCTATATCCGTTCTCGCCGGTATCTTTAATGGCATAATTTAATTGTGTGGTATAACCTCCGGCTATTTCCTTTTTCATTTTCCGGACTGTGTACCAAAAAGGAATGCCGGCAGGGTTATCTACTTTCAGGCAAATAGAGTCGTTGTTTCTGTAAAACTTATATCCTAATTGTTCATCTCTTGCATCGTCTGGGAAGTAATAGTCTTTTGTATTCTTACTCTCGACTGTTACATCTGCCGCATGCCAGGGAACGGCTAATGTGTGTGGCAACATAACAGAGTCCTGAAATATATATTCGTCGTTTTCCCCACAGATAATAATCTCAGCCATCGCCGGCTGTGACTTGCCCAGATACAGTTCCCGGATGGTTAACATTCCCTTGTCCAACGAAAAGTCCAGCATATATTTCTTATCCGACTTGCTTAAAGACAAGGATTTTACGTGCTTTTCATTATCTGCGCTCAGGTAAGTACACTCTACTTTGAATTTAATATCCACATCCGAAGGAAAGATAGAATCAGGAATAATCAACTCCTTTCCGGATGTTCCGGACATGTCGACCGTATAACTCCACAATGTGTCCGGAATGAAAATGGTTTCCATCCTTTTCATTTTATTCCGATCGAAGCCTTGAGATGTTACCAGAATATCGACTTTCCCGTCGTAGACTGCCATTTCATTCTCATCTGTTACCTTCATATCCAGTTTGACGGAATCCCCCGAAACAAACTCTTCCTTATCCGATTTTACTGAAAAACTGATACTTTTAAGTTCGTAATCTTCGTATCTGAAGTCATTACTTATCGTATTACTGTTTTCATCATCAGTAATAAGCAATATGCTATAATTGTTATCCAATGTCAAGTCTAATTCCTCTGTCAGTTTGAATTCATAGCTATACATACCAGCCTGGTATGGCTCCAGTCTGGTAAGTATGGTATCTATATCTGAAAAAGAATACTTACGTAGTTTAATATCAACGGGTTTATCGTACCGTTTCCCGTTATGCTCCGATAAATAAGCTTTCAGTTTTACCGTTTCTCCGGGTTTATACTTTGGCTTACTGAAAACGATGAATCCCGTATATTTATGTTTCATGGGACGTTCCGATGGATAGAATACGTACTTTACCCTATATCTTATATTATCCCACCATGAGTTTATTTTCCACCAAGTCGATTTAAGGAAATTCTTACGGGCGTAATGATCACTCCCTACCTCAAGATAATGAAAGACTCCCTTATGGTCTATCTCTATAATCTGTTCGTTTTTGACCTTGCCTGTGCTGTATGTTTGTGTCTTTTTGTCGTATTTCAATTTGGATGATTTGGCGTCACTGATAATGTTGCCCAATGAATCATAGAGGCAAACGGCAAACTTCTCCGACGGGATAATCTTGGCATATAAATCATCAATAATCAGCTCGGCATAGTCTAACTGATTGTCTATGACGCTGACTATTACATAGTTTCCTCTGTTCAAATCAGGAATTTGCTCCCCCTTTTTATACTTCGCAACGAAATTATCTAACATTGTTTCGTTGAATCCTTCTTCTTTCAGATGCACTTTTCGTAAATCATCTCTGTCTATCTTATAAATATGTCTATCGGTTGAAAACCGTTGGCTGTCAATCAGGTTGGATTGAGCAATGGAAAAGGCAGATTGCAGCAGGAAGAAACTTAATATAATAAAGCGTGTTGTTGTTTTCATAAGCCTGAAGAGATAAAATTGGGTTGTGCTCGCAAACTTACATAAAATCATTCGTATTTTCTATTGATTGAATGAAGAAAGATGTTTTATGATGGCATAATTAATTGAAAATACTTCGCACAATTGCTCTTAGTCATATAAAGATAAACTTGTTGACCGTTATAAAGACGAAACAATCTGTCCCATAAGACAAATTCCAATGCTTTAAAAGTTAGGAAAATCAATATTTAACAAGCAGAAAGGTTGTTATTTTCATCAAACATGTTGCAAATTAAATGTTTTTATATAGATTTGTATCCTATTAATTCAAATGCTCATGAATAAATACATCTATTTCAATTCGCGCGACGAGTTTTATCGGATTCATCTTTCACAGATTGTCTATTTCATGGCCGATAAGAACTATACGGTATTGCAACTCACGAACAGCCAAAAGCTTATCTTTACTTTTTCATTGCAGAAGATGCAGGAGTATCTGATGGAGAAGCTACAAGAAGATGCCCGGATTTTTGCCCGCATCGGTAAATCGTATATTATCAATCTGAACTATGTCTATCAGATAGATACAGCAAAACAAAAGCTGAAACTTTTCTCTGAGGCCACTCAAAAGGAATTCAGTTTGTCGGTATCCAAAGAGGCGCTTAAAAAACTAAAAATGCTGTTTATTCCCGGATAATTATGGAAAAGAACGAGATACTTATCGGCAGGCAAGTTGATAAAGGGGATTTTATAGTTGAAGAGAAGTACAAGTCTGTAGGGCGATTGCACGCCAAAATCACCTTAAAGGCCAATGGGGTCTATATCGAAGACTTAGACTCCCTCCACGGCACATACATTAATGGAAGTCGTGTCAGGTCGAAGAAAATAAATCGCTCGGATGTAGTATCCCTTGGAGGACCGGACTATTATTTGCTGAATATCAATGAAGTGCTGCGGAAATTGCCTCTTTCGGACGAAGAATTCAGCCTAAAAGTATCGGAACTGAAAGATATTTATAACGATTATCAGTCCGAAAGCAACCGGCTACAGTCTAAGATGCAGGAGGACATGATGACCAAACGAATGTTGCCGACGATACTTCTGGGAGCCGTCACAACACTGGCGACCATATTCGTGGGACATGACTCGGAAACCAAAACCATTATTGCCATCGGAGGCGCCATCCTGTCGATACTGATGTTTGTTCTCGCCACCAAGTGGGCTTCTAAAAGCAGCAGGGAGATGAAAGAGAAACTGAACCGCCTGAATGAGAAGTTCGAACTGGACTATGTATGTCCGGCTTGCGGTGCGCCATACAGGGGCAAATCGTGGGAATTCGTTAGAAGAAGCGGGAAATGTCCTGCTTGTAAGCGGGAATTCCACCTTTAATTTTAAGTTATCCCCAAAAACGATTGTTTTGTCATACAAACCGCATATATGGGTACAATGTACTGTCTTTTTGTTGGTTGCCTGTAATACATTCGTTATGTTTGCATCAGAGTAATGAAAATATGAATCCTAAAAATTACAGCCATGAACGAAAATGTAACTATCAACAATGATGAAACCCGCATGGAGCCGGTTAATCAAGTGAATGAAAACGAAGTGAAAACCGATGCGCAGGAAGCGAAAGACCAATCCGGCAAGAAAACAGTCAAAAGCGTAGTTGTCGGCGGACTGGGTCTGATGGCAGGTCTCGTTGGCTCAATGGGTCTTATGGCTTTCAGAGAGGCTCCGCAAATGGAAGCTCCTCATGAAGCTGGAGGAAGCATATCCGCAACACCGGAACCCGAAACCATCGAAGAAGTAGAAATCGCCCAATCTCCGGAAGACAGTATGAGTTTCAACGAGGCTTTTGCCGCCGCTCGCGAAGAAGTCGGCCCTAATGGAGTGTTCGAGTGGCGTGGCGGAATCTACGGCACTTATTATGCCGACGAATGGGAAAGTTTCTCCGACGACTATAAGGATAATTTCTGCAACAACGATTGGCGTTCCCAATTTCCCGAGACAGATGCCGATACCGCAAATGAACTTGCCGATGCGGGTAATGATGCAAGCACTGATATTGTAGCTGATGTTGCTGACGCAGGTAATGTTGTAAATAATGATGCTGAAAGCGAAGTTGCCGAAGTTAGCTTTGGCGAACACGTGATAAACGTAGATGAAAACGGGAATCAATACATCACTTTGCAGGATGCGATAACCGGCGAAGAGGTGAGAGTCAGCCCCGAAGATCTGCAATATACCGTTTTGGACGAACACGGTGAACTGATCGGAGTTATCGGAGAGGATATACTGGCAAATATAGATGGTACGGAAGACGGATATCTGTTGCTCGATAGCGAAGGGAATCTTCAGGAATTCGTCAGCATGGAAGACGATGCGGTTGAATTGGTGGAAACCGACGAGGACGGTGTAGCCATCCTTAACGGAGCCGATGATGTGGATGTCCTGTCACCCGATTTGTTGGACGATAATGCCGTTGTAATTGAGGAGACCGATGGAGTTGGCATCTATTTGGCGGACAATGATATGCCGGACTATGTCAACGATGCTCCGGTCGATGATTTCATCGTATAGCTACCCCGTTCGGAGCGCCCGCCGAAATAAATCTGCTTGAGCAGCTTCCCGGATGTAATAACCGGCATCCGGGAAGCCGCTTTATGATAATTAAATGTTGAACACCCATGAAAGACAATAATCCCAAGCATCGGGCAATCCTGCTTGGCATCCTCATCATTCTGATTTCCGGTCTTGATGCAAACGCCCGGGCAAGACGAGGCAATGTGTATGCCGTGGTAGTCGGTGTGTCCGAGTACGCTCTCCCCGGAGCAACGAACCTGACCTATCCGGCAAAGGAAGCGAGGGATATGTACGGGTTGCTAAGTAAACATACCACGCCCGACAAAATCGCCCTTCTGACCAACCGGAACGCAACGCGGGAAAATATCATGAATGTAGTCAACCGGCTGTTTACCGCCACTAACCCGGACGATGTCGTCATACTCTATTTCAGCGGTCACGGCTACGAAGGAGGTTTTGCCGCACACAATAACAGCATTGCCTACACCGAATTCAAAAAGATATTTAAAAGAACCAAAGCCCGGCGGAAACTGATTTTCGCCGACGCTTGCCATTCCGGAGAGATGCGCTCGAGAGAGATAAACAACCGGGCTAACCTGAGAAGCCTGAATAACCAGAAAGTATGCCTTTTCCTGTCTTCCCGCTCCAGCCAACTCTCTATGGAAACTTCCGCGTTTGAAAGCGGCTTTTTCACCCATTATCTCATGATGGGATTGCGTGGCGGCGCCGATGCCGACCGTAATAAGGTGATTACCGCCCGCGAGTTGTTCAACTTTGTCAATCCCCGTGTGAAAGAGTACAGCAAAGGCAGGCAAATCCCTGTGATGTGGGGCAAGTTTGAAGACCGGATGGAAATATTAAATTGGAACAGATAAACAACGAATTGTGATGAAAGTATTATGTCAATGTCCCTCGTGCGGCGTGGAAATGAGCATAGACAAATCGCTCAAACGGCCGGTAATCAAATGTCCGAAGTGCGCCCATACCGCTCCTCTCGCTGAATTCCGGGAAGTACCCACCCGGACAATCTATTGCCCCGAGTGCAACGCCCCGTTCACGATAAGGCAGGACAAACCGCCCAAAACCATTAAATGCTCCAAGTGCGGATTGACCAATTTGACCGCGAAATTCACCGACGTCCCGCAAGCCGTTATCAAAGAAGCCCCGGACGATATCCCCACTGACACAAGCCTCGGGGACGACTCCGGCAGAATGTACCGTCCTGCCAAATTGCGCATGCAAAAGGACGAGGGCGGCTGGAAAGGAACGGTTCGTGATTTTACGCTTGTGCGCGGCCGTAACGTGTTGGGACGCCAATCGCCCAATTCGTCGGCTGATATCCGGTTTCCTACCACCGATACCTATATGAGCAAGAACCACGCCGTTATAGATGTTGTCATGAAACCGAAGGACTCCACGTTCGAACACCTGCTGTCGGACAACCGCAGCACTAACGGTACATTCCACAACGGCAACCGGTTGGAACAGGGCGACGAGATTATCCTTTCCCCCGGCGACACCCTGCGGATGGGACGAACAACGTTTCTTTTCATACCGGAATAACCGGTAAAGTCCGGAATAATACAAAAACAGAGGGAGGAATTTGATATGACCTACGAAGAATTCAGAAAGCAATACAACTACGACGTAAGGACCGACCGACTGGGAGCGGGCGGTTTCGGGAGCGTGTTTAAAGCCTGGGACAATATACGCGACAGGTCAGTGGCGCTTAAAATTGCCGAAGTGAAACCCGGTTACGAGAACAGAAGGCTCAAGAATGAGGTTGAACTGATACGTAAATTACCGGTACATCCCAATATCGCCTACTACGAGGGCGAGTGTCACACGTTCGACTCACCCACCGGCGAAGTCGATTATGCCATTATGCAATATTATGAAGAAGGCGACCTGTCCAAACTACTGAAAGCCAACGCGCTCACCTCGGCACAGAAAACCTCGGTACTAACCCAAATTCTGAATGGCCTCGACTTCCTGCACGCCGAGGGCATCATCCACCGCGACCTTAAGCCCCAGAACATCTTGATTGCCAAGCGTCGTGGAGAGTATATCCCCAAGATTACCGATTTCGGCATCAGTAAAAAAGTAGATGTAGACAGCACTTTCAGCGACTCGTTGCGTGGCGCCGGTTCGTTGCCTTATTGCTCACCCGAACAAATCCGGGGAATGGCGAAGAATAAGAATACCGATTTATGGAGTTTCGGTGTCATCGTGTTCCAGATGTTTGCCGGCAGACGTCCCTTCGATTACGGCACCCACTCTTCCACAAGCGAGGCGGGGCGCAGCGAGATGATACGGCAAATCGACATGGGTAGATTGCCCGACGCGATAACCGAAGTCCCCGAACCGTGGCAAACCCTTGTCCGCCGTTGCTTGGTTGGCGATCCTGAAAAGCGGGTGAAGAATGCGGCGGAATGCCTGGATATATTGAGCGGTAAGTATGCGGATACGGAAGCAGATACACCGGAACCTGCGCCGCAAGACGACCAAGAGGTTACCGTTTCGCCACCGGAGGATGATGAAACCGTATTGGAAATACCGGCTGAAAAAGACGTTGATATCGACAGGAGCGCTCCACCCGCAGCTTCCATAAATGAGGAAACGCCCGTTCCTGTTTCTACAAATGGCAGAAATGATACTGTAACATCTCCTCCTCCTTCCGGCGGGAAGAAAAGTAATCGTGACAAATATATTGTTTTCGGAGTCTTTGGTCTTTTGCTGGCTGTTATCTTGTTTGTTGTTTTCAAACCGAACAAGACGGCTATATCTATGACGGACACGCCGGAGGCAATTGTCGACTCCACGACTGTATCTGCGGTGAAAAACGAAAACGCAACTAATGCCGCCACACCGTCGACAAAACAATCAGCGTCTCCAACAACTCCAGTTCTTCAGCCGTCTATGAACAATACGGCTGAAGAACAACGTCGTCGCGAGGCGGAAGATGCCGAAAAGAAACGCCGTGCAGAAGCTGAGGCGGAAAAGAAGCGTCAAGCAGAAGCGCAGGAGAAACTCCGGACTGCGAAAACCAATGCCGAGGCAGCATTTGCTGCCATGCAATGGGATACGGCATTGGAGCATTGGAAGACTATAAAATCGCTCGACCCAGATGATAATACAGGCTACAACCGGTTTCTGAATAAGGCGAAAGAGTTGGCGGCTTTCATTGGAACTTACGATAATGCTTCAATAAAAGACATGTTACGAAGAGCCAAAACATTACGAAATACAACGGAAGTAAATAAACTACTCGCACAATAAAAGCTCAAATGATATGAAACGGAATTTTCTTTTTTTTACGGCGATGATTATCGCATTAAGTTCAATGTATGGTCAACAATTGGATCGTCAAAATGCCGACAAGTTTTTCGATGAAGGTAAGTACGAAACTGCCAAAGGACATTATTTGTTATATAAGGGTCTTGACCCTAATGGTCGGGATTACGCCGACAAGCGCATTGCACAATGTGAGAAGTGTAACCAATTAATAACTGTTGCCAACTATCTCTGGACGGATGGTCAGCAAGCCAAAGCTATCGCACAATACCGCGAAATTCTGGCAATTAACCCCAAAGACCCTGTGGCGCGAACACGAGCGGGTAATAGCACTACCGCACCGTCCACCACTACCGTCCCTCGCCATCCCGCCGAGCCTGAGATGGTTTACGTTCAGGGCGGCACGTTCCGGATGGGTAGTGAAAGCGGTTTTGACGATGAAAAACCTGTTCACCAAGTCACAGTGAGTAGTTTTTACATTGGCAAGTATGAGGTTACTCAAGCTCAGTGGAGGAGTGTCATGGGTACTAACCCGTCTCATTTCAAGGGAGATAATCTGCCTGTGGAATCTGTTAGTTGGACTGAAGCCCGAGAGTTCGCCTCCCGCCTGAGTACTGCTACGGGCAAACGTTA
>QMCD01000622.1_pt1 | contig 24440 bp, 27 predicted proteins | sample 1821841 | NCBI WGS metagenome assembly QMCD01 (sample SAMN01991225, study PRJNA193472) | Termite gut metagenome, whole genome shotgun sequencing project. | isolation source: worker | host: Macrotermes natalensis | reverse complement strand
CGCGGCGCGGCGGTCGCCACGGTTGCGGCGCAGGCCGCTTCCTGCCTGGTGGCGTTGTGGTCGCTGCACAGGCAGAGTAGGAAAAACCGTGATTTCGTATTCCGCTTTGACCGGCACAGCCTTAAAATCAACGCCGGGCACTGCCGTTCGATGCTGCGGATTGGCTTGCCTACGGCTCTGCGTTCCGCCGCGCTCAACATGAGCTATCTGGTGGTGACGGCGCTGTTTAACGGTTATGGCACAATCGCTGCCGCCGCTGCGGGCATCGGGCTGAAGGTCAACACATTTGTCGCCATGCCTTCCTGGGCTGCGGGGCAGGCGGTGAGCATCATGGCGGGGCACAGTATGGGCGCGGGCGACCCTGGCCGCGCGGCAAAAACCGCACGCAAGGGCATACTGGTCAGTTTGCTATTCACAGGCTGTTTCCTTAGTCTCATGCACCTGTTTCTACGCCCGTTTCTGGGAATGTTCACAGAGAGCGCGGCGGTGATAGAGTTGGGGATACTGTATTTGCGCGTCTGCTGCTCTGTCAACTTTATACCGTATGTAGTGATGAACCTGCTGGACAACTTTGCCACCGGCGTGGGCGCGCCGTTTGTGGCGATGTGCAATACGCTGCTGCATTCGGTGGTCATACGGCTGGGGTTGAGCCTGCTTTTAACGGGTGTATTCCAATACGGCTTTATGGGCCTATGCATAGCGGAGGCTGTTTCGCCGGTGATCCCCTGCTGTGTCGGTTTGCTGTTTTTCCTGCGGGGCAGGTGGAGGAAGGAGCGGCAACATTAAAGCAATCTCAGGTAAGCGCTGATTAAATGGGGCTATTGTAGGGCGCGGCATCCTTGACGCGCCGTGCATAGGATAGATGCCAAACACGGCGCGTCTGGAAGACGCGCCCTACTCCAACCGCAACCTACGCTATTGACATTTCCCGTGTTATGCGTTACAATAAATTAAAACGTTGTTCAAAACATTGATCAGTACGGAGGCGTTAATGAAAAAGGCGGACATTATCAAAGAAAAACTCATCGACGTTACAACAAACCTGATCATGGAGAGCGCGGGTGATATCGACGGTATCACCACCCGCATGATCGCAAAGGAAGCCGGTGTCGGCGTTGGGCTCGTCAATTATCACTTTCAGACGAAGGATAACCTGATCGAGATATGTGTGCAGCGGATTATCAGAAAAGTGATTTCGTCTTTTCAGCCCGGCTGTGCCGCAGAAGATGTACCCACACGGCTAAAGCACACGGCGAAGCTGGTGATGGATTTTCTGATGGAGAATCAGCCTGTATCCCGTATATCCATTTTGGGGGATTGCAAAAGCCCCAAGCCAAACGATAACACGATGGGCACGGTAAGAGGCTTTTCACACTCCACAGGGGGCAAGGGCACGCCGCAGGGCAGGGAGCTCATCACGCTGTTTGCGCTGACATCTGCCATGTCGTCTATGTTTTTGCGGAAAGACATCAGCAAGGATATCTTTGGCATTGATATGTACAATAAAAAAGAGCGCGGCCTGTTTGTGGAAAACCTGGTCGATATTTTGCTCCGCGGCTTTATGAACGAAGTGTATAAGGAGGGTGAATCATGAATTACCTGCTGATTAACGGAAGCCCGCGCAAGGGAAATACCTGGATGCTGGTAGAATTGATTAAAAATGAAATACAAGCCATGTCCGCCGAAGCGGTTTTTGATGAAATTCATTTGGCGGATCTGGAGCTGCCTTTCTGCACGGGGTGCAGCCTGTGTTTCAGAAAAGGGCATGAGCACTGCCCCCATAACAAAACCATGCGAGAAGTTATAAGTAAAATTGATTGGTCTGACGGCGTTATTTTTGCGACGACTACATTTAATATGCAGCCCGCCGCATTGACAAAAAACTTCATAGACCATTTATGCTTTATGCTTCACCGGCCCTATTTCTTTACAAAAAAAGCAATCGTCATATCGACGGTCGGCGGCGTGGGGGCGAAGAAAGCGGTGCAATATACCGCCGGGACGCTGCGGGGGATAGGCTTTAACAGGTGTTATGAGTTTCCTGTGGTTTCCTACAGTTACAATGCGTATGAAATAAATGAGAAGACAAAGAATAAGTGTGTAAAAATGGCGGTGAAGTTTCATAATGACGTTGCCTCAAAGGAAATGCACGCGCCGTCACTTGCCCTGCTCATCCCATATAATATATTTCGCGGAATGAGCCCCGCCTATGCGCCGGGAACGGAATATGAAAGCCTGGACGGCATACATTGGACTGAGCCGGTCAGGGCAAAAAAGGTCTACGACCCATCCATACCGGTTCCGTTATATAAAAAGCCTTTTGGCGGCCTGTTCTATGCCATTGGGAAAATGGCGTCCAAATATGCCGCGATCACATATCGAAAATGAGCGGCCCGGCAATCCTGAGTAACCGTTGGTTAAAGCGGGTTCGTATCTCCAGTCCCTAACCGAAACATAAACAACCCTTGTTGAACTGCCGCCCATAAAAGGTTTATAAGCGCGCATGGCCTGTATAAATCAGTGCTTACCTAACGACTTGGCGCTAACAACAGGGCGGAACGCGCCGCTCACGACCGGTAATCACCATTGATCTTCACATAATCATATGTCAGGTCACAGCCCCACGCGACGCCGGACTCCACCCCGTCATGCATATCGATGAGCACTTCGATTTCGTTTTCCGCCAATATACGGGAGGCCTCTTCCTCGCTGTACGGCGCGTGCGCGGACTCTTCGCACACCAGCACCTGCCCCGCCCCGCTCTTCAAAACGAGCGACACGTGCTCGGCGGAAAAATCGCCGGGCGTATAGCCGATGGCGCAAAGCGCGCGCCCCCAGTTGGCGTCCGCGCCAAACATCGCGGCTTTGAATAAATCGCTTGCGATCACTGTCTTTGCGACCGCGTGCGCTATAGCCGCCGTGCGGGCGTTTGTTACCTTGCATTCCAGCAGTTTGGTCGCGCCTTCGCCATCCGCGGCAAGCGCGCGGCTCATTTTGGTACACACGTTATGCAGCGCGTCACAAAACGCCTCGTACCCTTCCCCCGGTTCCTCTATACAGGCATTTCCCGCAAGCCCGCTTGCAAGGATTGCCGCCATATCATTTGTGGAAGTGTCTCCATCCACACAGATCTGGTTGAGCGTCACGCTTGCAACGTCCGAGAGCGCGCGCTGAAGAAGCGTCGGTTTTATCGCCGCGTCGGTGGTGAGGAACACCAGCATGGTCGCCATATTGGGGTTTATCATGCCGCTGCCTTTGCCGATCGCGCCCAGGCGGCAGGTGCTTCCGCCCAGGTCAAATTCCACCGCGAATTCTTTCACAGACGTGTCCGTCGTCATAATGGCGCGCGCCGCGTCTTTGCCGCCTTCTTTGGAAAGCTTTTTTACCAATTCCGGAACGCCCCGTTCAAACGGCGCAAGTGCAAGCGCCTGCCCTATGACGCCGGTGGACGCCAGCACGAAATCGCCGGGTGCAAGCCCGGTGGCTTTTGCGGCAAGCTCGCAGCAAGCCTGCGCCACTTCCATGCCATCCGGGTTACAGGTATTGGCGTTGCCGCTGTTGCACAGGATACCTCGCGCCGTTCCATCCGCGGTATTCCGCTGCGTCACAAAAATCGGCGCGCCTTTTACTTTGTTTTGCGTATAGACGGCAGCCGCGCTGCAAACTGTATCACACAGTATCATCGCGAGGTCGGCTTTGGCGGAACCGGCTTTTATCCCGGCGTGCACACCGCTTGCCGTAAACCCTTTAGCCGCGCATACGCCGCCGGCAATATTTTGAATATTCATACGAGAAATGCTCCTTTTTTGTATAATTATACACAACACATGAATATTGTCAAGCGTTTATATTTACCGGGAACAACTAACACGTATTGCTTTCCCGGTTTCAATTGTCATTGCCCTTGCAAGGCTTACTATCCGCGCTATGTCATCCATCCCGCTTGATTATTTCGGTTCCCGTATAGATTCGCAAAGACTTTTTTCTCATGTATCGTTCTTTCTTCTTTTCAAATTTCTCTTTATCCATGAGTTTGAGCCTATCCATGAGTTTGAGTTCTGTATTGCGCCAAACCAAATGCTTCTCAAGGAAAACAAGATCACCCCCGGCAATAGTAGTCACAATTTCCATGGCTTCCTCATCCTCCTGAATATGCCAATGCGTTACATCATCATTCAGCCGTATAAGCCCTTCATCCCTGGCGGTTGTATAATTGCCTTCAATATATGTAAGGCATAAATACTCATGAAATACAATCATAAGGCGGTTTTTGGCTTCATCGAGCTTCAATTTGCCTGCAAAACCCGCGGTATTTTTCAATATTTCATAAATTCGATTCAATTGCTTCACCTGCTTCGGACAACCGTGCCGCGCCGAGACGATTCTGCCACGCATTTATATGGAAGTCTACTGGTCCGGTTCACTTGTTCAGAAATTCTACTATTACGATTTCATTATTGTCCGGGTCTTTTAGGCGAAGTTCGTAGGTACCCCATTCAAATTTTTCCGGCGCATTCAGAACAAGGCCTTTTTTCTTTAGCTCTGAAACAGTGGCATCCAAATCATCACAGCGAAAAACGAATGACATTGCCCCGCTAACAGGCACGTTCCACTTGGTTGCGTCCCAAATACAAATGGATGGCTCATCTTTTGTAAACCCAAGATAAACGCCATTGTATTCATCGACATCCGTTTTCAGCATGGGTATTTCCAGTGTTTCCCGATAGAACTTTATTAGCGTTACCGCGTTTCCCGTAAAAATATTTGTACAGCAAAAACCATTTATCATGCGGAGTCTCTTGTTACACGCCGCCGTCGGCATCATTCAGTTCAAACAGATTGCCTTCCGTGTCCCTGAAATAGACACAACGCATTCCCCAGTCCTCAATGTGTTGGGGTTCACCTAAAAACGCAACACCGGCCGCTTTCAGCCGCTTGTAATCTCCGTCCAAATCATCCGTGGGCAGGATCGCCGCGACCGTATCCGGCTGAACGTTTGCATCCGGCTGTTCATAACCCTTAAACATCGCCATGTTGGCGGCAGAAAAAATAGCAAAGCATGGCGGTTCCCCTTCTTTAACGGTAAAAGACGTGTAAGGGCCGTTTCTATCTCCCCATACCGGCACAAGCCCCAGCTTTCCGGTATAAAAGTCATAACAGGCGCCATAGTCGCCCCGCACCAGTATCCGTATTGTCGCTTCATTGAAACGCATAGTCTTACTCCTCCATATACTATAGATTTACTACTGACTTGGCTGTATCGTATATAGCCATTCTACCATTTATTAGCCAACGAAGCGAGGGTTTAGCGAAAATCCCTTTTTCACTAAACCCTCGCGCTGACCACTTGAATAATAGCGGGCATTACAGTGCTCCCAGCCCTGCAATGTCCTTTATGACCTCGCCCGCCATGATGAGCCCGGCCACGGACGGCACAAATGCCACGCTGCCGGGCACGCGCCCTTCCGTTTGCACGGGCGGTTCCTTCGAATACACTACTTTCAGTTTTTCCACGCCGCGTTTTTTCAGTTCGCGCCGCATCACGCGGGCGAGCGGGCACACGGAAGTTTTGTAGATATCCGCGACTTCAAACAGGGACGGGTCAAGCTTATTGCCCGCGCCCATCGCGCTTATGATGGGCACGCCTGCCTCCGCCGCCCGCGCCGCCAGCTCCAGCTTAGAGGAAACCATATCGATGGCGTCCACCACATAGGAATATCCACAAAGGCTGTATTCCGCCGCGTTTTCCCGCGTATAGAACACGGGATACGTTTCCACTTCCACGTCCGGGTTGATATCCAGCGCGCGCCGCTTCGCCACGTCCGTTTTATATTGGCCAATGGTAGAGTGCGCGGCAAAAAGCTGCCGGTTGCTATTTGTTATGTCCACCGTATCGCCGTCAAAAAGGGAAAGGCTGCCTATGCCGCTTCGCACAAGCGCTTCGGTCGCGTAAGAACCCACGCCCCCCAAGCCGAATACGGCGACATGGGCTTGTCTCAGCCTGCGCATGGCTTCATCGCCCAGCAGCATGGCGGTTCTCGCAAATTCATTCATCAAAGATCAATACTCTTCTTCTTGCTGCTCTTGTTCGCCAATGTCCGTCTTTGGTTTTTCAAGCCCGTCTATTTTGATGCCGTGCTTTTCCGCGTAATCCCACAGCGCCGCCTGTATGGCTTCCTCCGCCAGCATAGAGCAGTGTATCTTCTGGCTGGGCAGCCCGTCCAGCGCTTCCAAAACGGCACGGTTTGTCACCGCGAGCGCTTCCTTAACGGATTTCCCCTTCACCAGCTCCGTCGCCATGCTGCTCGTCGCCACCGCGGCGCCGCAGCCGAAAGTTTTAAACTTCACGTCGCGTATGATACCGCCGTCGTCGATATCAAGGTAGATGCGCATGATATCGCCGCATTTGGCGTTGCCCACCGTACCCACGCCCGAAGCGCCCTCTATTTCGCCCACATTGCGCGGGTGCTCAAAATGATCCATTACTTTTTCACTGTACATAGCTCTTTTGCTCCTGTTTACGTTCTATATTTTTATTCTCTATTGCTGTTTCCTATAGTCCTCATACAACGGCGACAAAGCCCGGAACCGTTCGACCGTTTCCTTTAAGCAATCCACCGTGTAATCAATCTCTTCCATCGTATTCTCGTCCGAAAGCGTCATGCGCACCGAACCGTTCGCACGCTCATGCGAAATGCCGCACGCCAGCAGCACGTGTGACGGGTCGAGCGACTTTGTGGTGCACGCCGAACCGCTTGAGGCGTAAACGCCCTTGCCAATAAGGTCAAGCAGCAGCGATTCGCTCTCCACAAACCGCACGCTGAAGTTCGTGTTACCGGGCAGCCGCTTTTCCCGCGAACCGTTCAGCTTCACCTGGCCGATTTCCCCGGTGATGCGGCGGATCAGGTGGTCGCGCAGCGCTGTCTCCTTTTGCGCGCGCTCCGCCATCGTCGCCATGCCGAGCGCCGTTGCCTTGCCAAAGCCCACGATACCCGGCACGTTTTCCGTGCCCGCGCGGCGCTTCCGTTCCTGCGCCCCGCCGTGTAGGAACGATTTTATCTTTATCCCCTTGCGGATATACAAAAAGCCAATGCCTTTGGGGCCGCTGAGCTTGTGCGCGCTCGCGCTCATCATATCGATACCCAGTTCCTCCACATGTATGGGCACATGGCAGAATGCCTGCACCGCGTCCGTATGGAACAATACGCCATGTTTTTTGGCTATTTCGCCTATTTCTTTGATTGGCTGGATCGTGCCGATCTCGTTGTTCGCGAACATCACGGAAATGAGTATCGTATCATCGCGCACCGCGCCCGCAAGCTCATCCAGCTTTACGATCCCGTCGCTATCCACATTCACGTAAGTCACCTCAAACCCGCGCTGCTCCAAGTACTTGCAGGTGTGCAGCACCGCGTGGTGCTCGAATGTAGAAGTGATGATGTGTTTTCCCTTATCCCGGTAAGCCTCCGCCGTGGCGATGAGCGCCCAGTTATCCGCTTCCGTGCCGCCTGCCGTGAAGTACACGTCAAACTTTTCCGGATCTTCATACGGCTGCGCGCCAATGCTTTTCGCTATGGTATCGCGCGCGGCCTGCACCGCCTGTGCGCTCTTTTCCGCCAGCGGGTAAAAGCCGGACGGGTTTCCATACTGTTCCGTAAAAAAGGGGAGCATAGCGGCCACTACTTCCGGCTTTGTTTTTGTTGTCGCGGCATTATCCAAATAAATCATACCAGTATCCCTCCCGCTCATTGCGTAGGCAGCTTTTGCCCGCTTTCCTCGATCAGCGCCCTAAGGGACGTTTCGTCCACAATCTTTGTCAGCCCCTCGTTGATGCGCCGCCACAGGTTTTTTGTGACGCACGAGCTTGCGTCCGTACATTCGCCCTCAAGCCCGGGGCAGGGCGCAGGTTCTATGCTGCCCTCGAGCGCCCGCAACACATCGCCCACCCGTATCTGCTCCGCCGGCCGCGCAAGAAAGTAACCGCCGTGCGCGCCGCGCGCGCTCACAACGATACCCGCTTTTTTAAGCCGCGCCAGCAGTTGTTCCAGATACCCTTCGGAAATATCCTGCCGCTGTGCGATACTGCCTGCGGAGACCGCTTCTTTATCGCCGTTTACGGCAAGATCTACCAGCGCTTTTAAACCATATCTTCCTTTTGTTGATAATTTCATACCATTCACCAAATAAAACGCCCGACGTTTTATTTCCACAATCCCTAGTATTTCACTATGATATTAATACACATGCCGCCATCTGTCAAACAAAATTTTTCGGCCATATGGAGGAACAACCGCAGAAAGTCATGCCCAAAGAACAAAAGATGTAAAATAGCCTGTGGTATTTTTCCGCGCAATACAGTATAATAGGTACAGAAATGCCATGCGCTGCAAAAGTGGGTACACAGGCGCGGCCTGTCCGCGTATAGCAAACCGGCTCGTTGAAAGAAAAGGAAGATATTCATTTGGAAAAATCAGAAAAAAAGATCCTTGTAGTCGACGATATCAAAATAAACCGGCTTGCGCTGCGTGAGCTTTTTACACAGCAATATGATGTGTTGGAAGCGGCAAACGGGCGCGAGGCCCTTGCGCTCATAGGCGAATACCGGGAAAGAATCGCCGCTATTTTACTTGACCTCATTATGCCGGAAATGGATGGGTTCGGCGTTTTGCGTTCCATGAATGCGTCCGGCGACATCAATTTTGTCCCGGTAATTTTGATCACGGGGGAGACGGGCGACGATGAAACACTGCGGGGGTACAGTCTGGGCGTATCCGATGTGGTGACCAAACCGTTTAACGCCGAAATCGTGTACCGCCGCGTGAGCAATGTGATCGACCTTTACGCGCATAAAAACGATATCGAGGCAAAGCTCACGGAATCTCGCGAAAAGCTGGCCGAACAAGACCTTCGCTTAAAGCGCGCAAACCGTTTTTTGATCGACGCGCTCGCCACCACGGTGGAATTCCGCAACTTTGAATCGGGCGAGCATGTGAAACGCATGAGCAATATCACAAAAATCCTTTTGACTATGATGAATGACGAATACGGCTTCCCTAAAGAGCTGGTCGAGACGATTGCGGACGCTTCCATGCTGCACGACATAGGCAAGATCGCCATGCCGGATTCTGTGCTTTTGAAGCCGGGGGCGCTTACAAAGGAAGAGTTTGAGGTCATGAAAACGCATCCGCTGCAGGGATGCAGCATACTCGAAAGCCTGGACTATGTGCCGGATAAAGAGTATTATGACTATTGCTACGACATATGCAGGCATCACCACGAACGCTGGAACGGCAAAGGCTACCCGGACGGGATTGCGGGCGACGAAATCTCCATCTGGGCGCAGGCGGCTTCCCTTGCCGACGTATATGACGCGCTTACCAGCAACCGGGTTTATAAAAAAGCATACACGCACGACGAGGCGGTAACCATGATATTGCATGGCGATTGCGGCGTTTTTAACCCTCATCTCATGGAACGGTTTCAAGAGACCGCGCCGTCGCTGCCCGGGTGGATCGCGGACATGACCCGCAAGAGGGTTTAGCGTATCCCCGATGATAGCCGGATATCTCCGGTAAAATCATTCCCAGCCGTCGTTGCGCAAACTTGCCGTATGTACCGATACGTCCGCGTTTGCGCATCTTACCTAAAATCGATTTTGCTCAAACCTATTTGTCCGGCATTAAGTTAATTTGTTCTAAAACAGGCTTGGCATGTCCAGGACTTTGCCGGGGTGGTCTTTTTGCCGCCACAGGCGGTGTTTGCATAAACGGGATGTTGTTTATATAGGTGTGTAAAACCGGCTATCGTGAACCTCGTGCCACGGAAAGGAACCCGTTATGAGCAAAAAGGCCTGGAAAACAGTTCGCACCGCGATTATAGTGTTGCTGGCTATGATATTGCTGTGCGGCTGTGTGGTGTCACGGCCGCCAAAGCGAATAAATGACGCGTCACTGCCAACGCCCTCCGCCTATTCCGCGCAAGTGGAAAGCATCGGCGGGGCTGCCGACACAGCTTCTGCCCCGGCCGGGTAGTCAACTACGCTTACCACGGACAATGCTAAAATCGACGTGCAACTTTCTGTTGTAAAATTAAATATGGTATGAGAATGCACGGCAACTACCCTCGCGACGCCCCGGCTTATGCAAAAGTCGCATGGGTGTGGTATACTTAAACCCTATTCAAAAAAGAGAAGGGTGGGGCCATGCGGATCGTACTCAATATTGAATATGACGGTACAAATTACGCGGGGTGGCAATGCCAGGAAAACGCCGCCACGATCCAGGAAGAGATTGAGAAAGCTATTTTCGCCGTTACGAAAGAACGCGTGCGCATTCACGGCGCGGGGCGCACAGACGCGGGGGTACACGCCCTCTCGCAGGTCGCGCATTTTGATACGGGTTCCTTCATACCGCCGGAGAAGTTTGCCTTTGCGCTAAATGACGCGTTGCCGGACGATATTTCGGTGCAGTCTTCTTTTGCCGCGCCGGAAGGGTTCCATGCGCGCTACAGCGCAAGCGGAAAGCATTACCGCTATGTCATTCGGAACGCGCGGCAGCGCTCGGCGCTTTTTAGCGGGCGCAGTATGCCGGTGCACCCGCCGCTTGATACTGAAAAAATGCAAGCAGGCGCGGCATACCTTGTGGGCAAGCATGATTTTTCATCGTTCTGTGCGGCGCATACGAATGTGCGGGATATGGTGCGCACGGTGTACAGTATCGACGTAGCGAGGTGGGGCGTGTATATTGCTATCGATATAAAGGGTAACGGTTTTCTATACAACATGGTACGCATTATAGCCGGTACGCTTATTCTGGTGGGGCAAGGAAAGCTTAAGCCCCAGGATGTACGGTGGATTTTGCAAGAGAGGGACCGGGGGGCCGCAGGGCCTACCGCAAAGGCGCGGGGGTTATTTCTAATGGGTGTGGAATATGATAAGGGGTATACATCTTGTGAGTGAAAAGAGAATTATTGCAATCGGTCGCGTAGATGTTAGTTCGCCGGGCGATACAGACTTCTGATGATGATGGGTACAGCCTTTCCCGCGCTGTGCGCGGGAAAGGTGTTGGTGAGCCGTTCGCCACGCGCGCGGGCGGTTCATTAGGCGCTCCGTCATGGATAAAGAAGGAAGAGAACTCCGCTATGAGAAAAAACGCTGCCCTATGATAGAATAAAGCCACAAACAGAAAGGCACGTTTTTTCTAATCCATTCTTCACCGCCCGCCCACGCGCCGACCGGGGAAAATAGAGGGAAAAGAGAGGCACCCGGCGCAAAGGCGTATAGAGCACTTGCGCCATCACGGCCAAAGTTAATGTAAAACCACGCACGGATGAGCCCCTTCCAATATGAATAAAAATCATTGACACAGTGCGTTTTTTTGAGTAAACTATTTTATGCGTGTGCTTGCACAGTAGCCCCGTGCGCCGCGCAGTATGCCGTGGCCTCTAATGGCGGGATCTGGGAAATCCCGCGCGGCGGAGCATATGGCGAACAGAAAATGAATAGTTCATGGAGGAATGCCTGATGAAAACATATATGGCAAAGCCTGGCGAAGTCGAGCAGAAATGGATCCTGATCGACGCAAAAGGCCAGGTGTTCGGTAGGCTTGCGAGTCAAGTCGCGAGTATACTGAGGGGAAAGAACAAACCGGAATTCACACCGTTTGTGGATGTCGGTGACCATGTGGTGGTGATCAACGCGAAAGAGGCGATATTCACCGGTAAAAAACTGGATCAGAAGCTGTATTACCGGCATTCGGGTTATCCAGGTGGCCTTAAAACGACTACTTACCGCGTTTTGATGGAGAAAAGACCCGAATTCGCAATGCAGGAAGCGATCAGGAGAATGCTTCCGAAAAACAAGCTGGGCCGGAAGATGCTGAAAAAGCTTCGTGTTTACGCGGGGGCTGAGCATCAGCAGGCAGCGCAGAAGCCCGAAGCGCTTGGGCTTTAAGGGGAGGATGTTATAAATGGCAAAAACAGAACAGTTTTTGGGAACAGGCAGAAGGAAAAAGTCGATTGCGCGCGTGCGCCTTATGGCGGGCAAGGGCAATATCACAGTGAATAAACGGGATGTAGAAGAGTTTTTCGGGTATGAGACATTGAAAATGTTGGTGCGCTCCCCGCTTGTGCTTACGGAGACAGTCGGTAATTACGATGTGTTTGTCAGCGTGAAGGGCGGCGGGTATACAGGCCAGGCTGGCGCGATCCGCCACGGCATTGCGCGTGCGCTCATAAAGGCGGACCCCGAGCTTCGCCCGGCGCTGAAATCGGCAGGGTTTTTAACACGCGACCCAAGGATGAAGGAACGGAAAAAGTATGGCCTCAAGGCGGCGCGCCGCGCGCCCCAGTTCTCAAAGAGGTAAGGGTACAAAAACAAGGGATGCCACGAGCGTCCCTTGTTTTGTGCAAGCACAAAAGATAGAGTACTGTTTGCCAAGTTGCGCGCATCCCTCTTGCGGCTGCTCCCGTCATTTTTTCATTCTTGCATTCCCCACGGCATACCGATAGTGTATAATTGAATGTAAGGAAGCGACGCCGCTTTTTAAACATTCAAACCGGGAGGTAAACAGATTGCGTATTATTACGATTGTCGGCGCGGGCCTTATGGGCTCTTCCATTGGGTTCCCCGCGCGGGAAAACGGGCATGAGGTGCGCCTTGTAGGCACGCCGCTGGACAGGGAGATTATAGAGCACGCAAAAAAAACGGGTGAGCACCTGACGCTACAGCGCAGGTTGCCCGATGGCTACAAGTACTATCAGTTCGAGCAGATGGGCGAAGCCCTTTCGGGCGCCGACCTTTTGGTAAGCGGGGTATCGAGCTTTGGGGTTGATTGGTTCGAGCACGAGGTCCTCTCCGTTATTCCGGAATCGCTGCCTGTGCTGTGCGTAACAAAGGGCTTGCAAGATACGGAGGACGGGGCGCTTATCCCTTACCCCTATCTTTACAAGCAACACCTGAAAGGGCGCAAGCTGAATATCAACGCGGTGGGCGGGCCGTGCACCAGCTATGAACTGGCCGACCACGACCCGACAGAAGTCTGCTTTTGCGGGGAAGACATGCAAACACTGCGTGCCATGAAAGAGATGTTTGAATGTCCATATTACCATATCAGCCTTTCTACAGATATTGCGGGTGTGGAGTGCGCTGTCGCCATCAAAAACGGATACGCGCTCGCCGTGTCGCTGGCGGTGGGGCTTTCGGAAAAGCGGGATGGAAAGCTGCATTACAATTCCCAGGCCGCGCTGTTTGGGCAGAGCGTGCGTGAGATGCGCCGGTTGATCGCCCTTTGCGGCGGCCATGACGACAATATCATTTATGCGGCGGGCGACCTTTATGTGACGATATTTGGCGGGCGGTCACGCAAGATCGGGGCGCTTTTGGGGCGCGGCGTGGACTTTGACAAAGCAATGGAGGAATTGCACGGCCTGACGTTGGAGTCGGTCGTTATCGCGACGCGCACGGCAAACGCTGTGAAGAAACTGATCGCGAAGGGCGCGGCAAGCGCCAATGACTTTCCGCTGCTGCTGCATATCGACGCGCTTATCAATGACGGCGCGAAAGTCAATATTCCGTGGGCTGCGTTTGAGACGGAATTTACCACTTGACAGAGAGGGAAACGGCTATGAAAAAAGTATTTGGATTGCTTGTGTGCGCTCTTTTTGCGGTGGCGCTGCTCTGCTCGTGCGGCGTATCTGGGAGTCCCGCGCAGACGGGTGACGGCGCGGGGGCAAAATCGGTCTACGCGGCGGAGATCACCATGGCAAGCGGCGGGGTGATCAAGCTTGCACTCGATCATGAAGCGGCGCCTATCACGGTTGATAATTTTGTGGCGCTGGCAAAGGACGGTTTTTATGACGGGTTGATCTTTCACCGCGTGGTCGATGGATTCATGATCCAGGGCGGCGACCCGGAGGGAACGGGATCGGGCGGCCCGGGGCATACGATAAAAGGCGAATTCTCGGCGAATGGCTGGGACAACCCGATCAGCCACACGCGCGGGGTTATAAGTATGGCGCGCAGGGGCAACAATATGGATTCGGGCGGCAGCCAGTTTTTTATCACACAGGCGGACAGGACAGAGCTTGACGGGCAATACGCGGCGTTTGGGCATGTGACGGAGGGGATGGATGTGGTGGATGAAATTGCGTCTGTCACCACAGATGGGAACGCCCGCCCCCTGGAAGATATCGTGATAAAATCTATCCGTATTTTGGACTGATGCTGGGTGTATAGCTTTATTCCAGCATCCCGGCGTTTTCGGCCGCCGGGGCAAACCCTTCCGCAGTGACTTCCATAGCCGGGGCTTCCGTGGCGACGGCCTCCCCACCGGCGCCCGGTGTGTAATTGATTGTCGTCTCGTCTGACGCGGGTAAAAAATTAAACAGCAGGCTGCTGTCGTCCGTAAAAACAACAGTGACCGTATGGTATGTGAGGTTTGAGTAATAGGGCTGCTCCGTTTCCGGGTAAGGTATGTAGGAGGTGTCGGGTTCAACCGAACGGATGTCGGAATCAGGGGCGAATAACTTTGCCAGTTCTTCCGCTCTCGCCGTGGATTCTTTCAATTCGGCCTCATATTCCTCCTGCGATATGGGTTCTTCCGTAAAAAGCGTTTTCGCCATGTTCATGCGCTGGGAAAGGTTCAGAACCTCAGCGCTGATAGAGTCTATGGTCGCCGTGTATGTGTAGGAGCCGGAAACCGGGACTTCGCCGCCAAACCTGATTTGCCATTGCCCGCGGCTGTTTGCCGCCTCGCCCACGCTGTAGAAGTAAATATTGCATACCTCCCCATCGAGATCCGCGCCGAACACCCCGGCCACTTTGCGCGCCGCAATCTCCACAGCCTGCGCGGAGGTGATGTCATACGCTTCGGGCATCCGGTCGTACTGGTTGTAGATGTGCAGCAGCCGGGGCATTACAAACGTATCCGCGGCACGATCTTCCTGTGCGTCCTGCGAGGCGGCAGGTGGCGCGGAAGAAAGGCCGAGCGATATCGGTTCCGCCGGCAGGGCCGCCACAACGCCGTTCACCTGGTTTTGTGCCATTGTGGTAGATACGGAAAGTAAAACCGTGCTGACTATAATGGCCGCCGCCGCCACAAAAAATACCCACGCGTTTTGTATAAACCGCCTCATTGATACCGCTCCGTTTCCATGTCATTGATGACCTGCATTTCGCTCGCCATTGCTTCGGGCGTAAGATACGATATAGCCGCTAAAAGCGGTTCCTCGTCCGGCGTCATCGTATAAACTGCGCGGTAGCCGTCGCCGCCTTTCAATAGAATAATAAATTCTGTGCCGGGAACGCCGCTGGGGCTGGGCAGGCCATACGGGGTGGAGGGAACGGCAGGCCACGCGGCAAGCAGCGATTTATTGATGATACGGTCATACGCCGCGTTGTCGTCCATAAAATACATGTTCGCCCTGCGAAAATCCAGCAGGCATTTTTTCTCAAATTTCGCATATTCCCGTTCGGTAAGCACTATGCCCCGCGTCGCTTCCGCGTTTTTCTGTATAAAAGCGTCTTCGAACGGTATATAGATATCGTTGAGCAATCCTGTTTTTTGATTCAAAGCAACGTCGATCGTGAAGGTGCTGCTGGCGTCATTGCCCACGCCCAAAGGCAGGATTATGTAATAATCAAGCATAGAGGCCGGACTGTCAATGTCCGGGTCATAGGGAAATGTGCTTACCAATACGGTCGCGCCGGTCAAATCCATATCGTAGATGCGCGACGCGTAGGTAACGGCTTTATCGGCGTTTGTTCTTGCCGCTTCGAGGTCGGTCATGCCTTCGGTTGATTCTACCTCAGCCGCTTCCAGTTTGTAGGGAGGCACCACAAATTCCGCTATCGGTGTGGGCCGCGCCGTTTCGGCGGGCGCTGCTGCCTCCGGCGCGGCGGTGTACACCTGCTCGTCTACGCCTTCTAATATCTCGCCCGGCCCGCCCTCGCCATACGGCACGGACTCCAGAGATTCCTCCGCCATAAACGCCGTCTCAAACACGGCGAACAGGCAGACCGCGCTCGCCGCCACAAGTATGGCGGCGATGATGTACATGCCGAATTTTCCAAAGAAAGCTTTGTTCATGTTCTTTCCCTCCGCCGCGCCGGCCTTTCCTCTATCCGCGGTGGGGCAAGCTCCGTTTGTTCGTCGGGGAACACGATGATGACGCGTGTACCCACCCCTTGCTTTGATTGAAACACAAGCCGCGCGTGGTGGCAGTCGGCGATCTGCTTGCACAACGAAAGGCCCAGCCCCGCGCCGCCCGCCTGACGGCTGCGCGCTTTATCCACCCGGAAAAACGGCTGAGTGATGTGTTCCAGTTGCTCTTCGGTGAGCCCCGGGCCGTTGTCCTGTATACTGACGCACGCGTTGCCATCCCCGTCGTAATAGGTGCGCACCAGCACCTTGTCGCCCTCGTCGCAGGCCTTTACCGCATTGTCGATCAGATTTACCAGCAGGCTTTGCAGCAGGTCGATATCGCCGCGTATTTTTATTCGGTCGTGGATGTCCGCGCTGATCCATACTTTTTTATCCACCGCTTTCACATCCGCAGCGGCGAGCGAACGGTCCAGCAGGTCTTCTATGTCGATCTCTTTGGATTGAATGCCCGTCTCGCGCAGCACCGCCATATCCATCAGCTTGTAGGCGATCTCCTTCATGCGGTTGCTTTCGCTTATGATATAGCCTGTCGCGGTGATTTTGTCGTCGTCCGTTATAGTCGCTTTCTGTATATAATCTGCGTAGCCGGAAATGGAAGTGAGCGGCGTCCTGAGTTCGTGCGCCAGATTGTCTATAAACTGCTGCTTGCGCGTAGATTCCGTCTCTAGGCTGTGTAGCTGGTTTTCCACTTCGTCCGCCATATGGTTAAAACTTCTGGCGAGCTGCGCGAATTCGTCGCTGCCCGCGATCCACACGCGTTCGCCCGTTTCGCCTGCCGCGATGCGCTGTGTGGCTGCCGTGAGCTTTCTGATGGGGCGGGATATGCGCCGAAGCAGAATATAGAGCGCGAGGGCAAGCACGGCGGAAATGAGCACGCTGGCAACGAGGAGCGAGCGCGTCAGTTCCTGTTGCGCGGTCACGATAGAGTCAAGGTTTTTCGCATATACAAGCAGGTAATCCCCCACCTCCTCGGGCAGCGCCCCCGCGACAAACAGGTAAGTATGCCCGTCTATAACGCGCTGCACAATATTGCGCTCGCCCGGGCGGACGGCAAGCTCGGGCTGCTCCCCATCATACGGCGGCAGGTTGGAATAAACCGTTTCGCCGTCCAATATGAGTTCAAGCGAAACGGCCTGTTTTTCGTAGTAGCTGCCGTAATATTCGTACAGCGATTTTAACGCGGCGTCCGTTTCGCCGCCCCGCTGCTGTATGGCGCTGATATCCTTTGCCATGGTTACGGCTATAAAGTGGTGCTCGCCCAAATCTTTCGCTTTTTCGCTGTCCACGTTGTTCCTGTAAGAAAGGTCGGCGATCATGAAGATGCCGATATCAAACGCGACCAGAAACAACGCCAGCGTGGCAAGAAAGGTCTTTTGCCAAAATTTCATCCGTTGGCCTCCAGCCGGTACCCCAGCTTATACACGGTAACAATGCGGTTTTCCCAGCCCAGTTTTTTGCGCAGCTTCTGGATATGCACATCTATGGTGCGCGTATCGCCCATGTAGTCGTATCCCCATACATTTTCCAGCAGCTTGTCGCGGGAGAGCGCGATGTTGCGGTTTACAACCAGCTCTTCCAAAAGGTCATATTCTTTGGGGGTCAGCTCCACGGGCTCGCCCTTGTGGAATACCTTGCGGCTGCCGAAATCCACTTTTGTATCGTCCAGCGTAAATGTGGCGTTGTGGCGGTAGGTGCGGCGCAGCACAGCGTTTATGCGCGCCAAAAGCTCTATCATGTCGAACGGCTTTACGATATAATCGTCCGCGCCTAAGTTTAAACCTTTTATCCTGTCCGGCACGCCGTCTTTGGCGGTCAAAAAAATGACGGCGGTATCCTGCGCGCTTTCGATCACCTCAAACCCGGACTGCCCGGGCAGCATCACATCCAAAAGCGCAAGGTCGTAGTTTTGCGTTTTCAGTTCCTGCTCGGCGGCGTCGCCGTCGTAGACTTGCGTGCAGTCGTGCCCCACAAGCACCAGGTTGCGGTAAATGAGTTCATTGATGGGCTTCTCATCTTCCACGATCAATATTTTCGCCATAAATATACCTCCGGTTTTTGTGCAATCTTTCTCATATGATTTTATCCTATTATACCCGTGTTAGAGAGTTGTTAACACTTGTAAAAAAAACATCCCCCGGCGTTAAACCGGGGGTATTTCCTATGCGGGCAAAGTCCTCTCAGGCTGTCAATAAAGGCACGACATCTGCGACGTCATCGCATAACCACGCGACCTCGATGAATTGCTGATTCTAGCTCACCCGCGTGGTTATACGATTCCTTGCACCTGGGCCTTTATTGACAGTCTGTGCAGAGCATCACATTTTACTGCATTTTAGGTTGTTTTGACACTCTGTGTGGGCAAAACCCTCTGTACCGATAGAGCTTAACAAGTTGCCAAAGGTTTTTTCGCCTTGCGCAAGCTGCGCTACATTCCCAGTTTTTTGCGCATCACTTCCTGGTTCGCGCTGTGCAACAGCGCTTTTTCCGCGGAAATAACGCCTTGCTCCCTAAGGCGCAGAAGGCTCGCATCCATGCCCATCATCCCTTCGCCCGAAGCGGATTGTATGGCAGTGTCAATCTGATGCGTCTTTGACTCGCGGATCATATTCCGGATCGCCGTGTTGCAAAGCATCACCTCAAACGCCGGAACGATCTTGTCTTCGCTTACCGTTGGTATAAGCTGCTGGGAAACGACTGCCTGCAATATCATGGAAAGCTGCACGCGTATCTGCCCCTGTTGGTTGGGCGGGAACGCGTCTATGATCCTGTCTATCGTGTTCGTAGCGCCCATCGTATGCAGCGTCGAAATCACCAAATGGCCTGTTTCTGCGGCCGTCATCGCGATACTGATCGTCTCATGGTCGCGCATTTCCCCCAAAAGGACGACGTCCGGCGCCTGCCGCAGGGCGGCCCTAAGCGCAACCGCGTAACTCTCCGTATCCGTCACGATCTCCCTTTGGCTGATAATGCTCTGTTTATGCCTGTGCAGGTACTCGATCGGGTCTTCCAGCGTAATGACATGCTTGTTGTAATTGCTGTTGATCATGTCGATGATACAGGCGAGCGTCGTTGATTTACCGCTGCCCGCGGGGCCTGTCACCAGCACCAGCCCCTGCGATTTTTTGCCCTGCTCCATCACAATGTCCGGTATACCCAGTTGTTCCGGGTTGGGCAGGGTGAACGCGATGACGCGCACAACAGCCGCGAGCGACCCGCGTTGCCGGAAAATATTCACGCGGTAGCGCGATAAACCCTTCACGGAAAAGGAAAAATCATCGTCTCCCATCGCCATCATGCGGTCCGGGCTGCGCTGCGCAAGCCTGTACAGCTCGTGGATAATCCGATCCGTATCTTCCGACGTAAAGAGATCTTCCTGATGCCGCTGTATCTGGTTGTTAATTTTTAGCGTGAGCGGCAGGCCGGGTATTATAAAAATGTCCGATACGCCATCCATTGCCGCAACCAATAAGATTTGCTCTGTTTCCAAAAAAGCCACCTCCAATGTTAGTATGTCCTATTTCGCAACTAAAAAACTTCCATTGATTCGTCTATGATATACTCATCCGCTAGTACGCGCGTCTGCCACACCGTGCGGTTCCATTCCCCCGTCACCGCGCCGACATCATCGGTAACAAGTTCCACCTCGGCGTAAAGCTCTTTGCTTTCGGTTATCGGCGTGGAAAACGCCACGGTTGTCGCCCCGCCTTTTAAAAACACGTCAAACCCTTCCTGTATCGCGTAATTTTCCCAACCGTAGCCTGTCTTTACCACATCCAGCAGTGCGGCCAGCTTTTTTTCCGCCTGCGCGTCCGCTTCGTAATATTGCGCCGTAACCTGCGCCGTCTTTTGTGTCAGCGCATTGTCCGCGCGCGCCGACACAAGCGACAGCACGGAAAGCGTGGTGAGGCAAAGCACCACAAAAACAGCCAATATGGAGACGCTGCCCGTGCCGATTCCTATGCTTTCTCTTTTTTCCATAAGATTCCCCCCGCCCCGTTACTCGTTCATATAGCGCACCGTGTTGATCTGGTACAACGCGGCGCCCGCTTTTTCCACCGTGATATCCGCCGCAAACAGATTTCCCTCCTGCGAAAAAGCGACGCGCATCTGGTAGACCGCCCCCTCGCTTCCCGGCAAGGCGCCCCAGTTTGCGTCATAATACACCGTATAGCCATCCTCAGAAACCGCCGCCTGCGGAAAACCCGCCACAGACCGCGGGTCGCCGTTTGTGTTGCGCACCATTTCAGCGGCGGACTGCGCCTCTATCATCGCGTTTGTCGTGTCGGTACTGTTTACGCTTAAAAGCCTCGCCTGCGCGAACAGGTCGATACAAACCGCGCCCGCGATCGAGAAAACCAATATGATGATGATCAGTTCCATTAAGAACAGCTTTGTTTTTGACGTTCTGATATCCATAAGCTAGTCCAATCTTGTTGGTGTTCCCTTCAGGCTGACCAGGCTGTCATATTCGACCCCGTCCACATCCACCGCGGTCACGCGGAACAGCCTTCCGTCAAGCGCCGCTATTTTAAATCCGGACAGATCCATGATCGCCTGGCCAAATTCCGGAACGAATTCCGTGCCCTGCCGTATAAACATCTCGGTCAGCTTCCCCTCGTAAAGGTAGATCCACGTCTCATACGTTTCTTCCTCAATTTCCTGCGTGAGCACGAGCGCGTCCCCGCCCGCAAGCTCGCTTATGAGTATATCCCCATACGCGTCGCCCTGCCGTATCTTTTCCGTTAGGTATGTGAGCGAGCTTCTCACATTATAGTTCTCCGTCATCGCGCCCGAGATGCCCTTATACGCGTTCGCCCCGAGAACGACGACAAACAGCGCAAGCACCGCGAATACGCAGAACAGCGAAAGGACAAAGACGACATCGATAATGTGTTGATCCCTGCGTTTCAAAGCGTACCGCCCTCCCGTCAGTTCTTCTCAAACACGGCGATATCCGGCATCATGTTCATGCCTTCCGCCTGGTAGTGGTAGATATACCTGCCCTCATCCAAAAGCAAACCGTAATTGTCCTGTAAATACTTCAGGCTGGGCGGGTACCTCCCCTCGATCGCGTAGCACTGCACCGCGGATCGCCGTATGCTCTGCTCCATCACCTTCAGGTTTTCGCCCTTGGAAGATACGGAAACATTTTGCAGGCCGATGAGCACAACGGCCACAATCAGCACAAAAAACAACACAGGCACCAAATACTTTACGGAGTCCGTCGCGCTTTTCTTTTGCTTGGTAAACGCTTTCGCCATTTAACACACCTCATTAACCGATCGCGGACATCACGCCCATAAGCGGCAGCATGACAGCCAGTAGTATAAGCCCCACGATAACCGATAAAACCGCGACAAGCGTAGGCTCAAGCGCCGATATGATCGACCCTATCCTTCTTTCGATATCGTCCTCATAGTGCTGCGCTATGCGCTGCATCACACTGTCCAGCGTACCCGTTTTAAACCCGACCGTGATCATGCGGCCATACACGCCCGTAAAAAGGCCTGTATCCACGATCGCTTCCGCAAACGGTTTCCCTTCCGCCATCATCCCTTTTGTCCGCTCTATTCTGCGCCGCGTCTCAGCATTATCCATCAGGTCATACGACATATCAAGCGCCTGGTTTACATCCATGCCGGCGGACAACATGAGCGCCATAGCGGAGGCGAACCTGCCGGATGAGATGGAACCCGCCAGTTTTTTAAACACCCGCTCAAGCAAGCTGGAAAACGCGCTCTTCCCCCGCTGCGAACGGTACGCCAGCAAAAGGACCACCACGACCACGGCTACAACCACGATAATGACCAGCGCGTACTGCCTTACCCCGTTGCCAAACGCTATGATGCTTTGCACCACAGCCGGCACCTCGCTCCCGAGCTGCTCAAACACCCCTTCAAACACAGGCAACACTTGCACGATAATCACCAGTATCACCGCGATCATCATGACGATCATCACAAGGGGGTAGGTCACCGCGCTCCTGATGCTGCGGGAAATAGACTCGTTTCTTTCATAAAACTGGCACAGCGATTCCAGCACTTCCTCCAGTTTTCCCGAGGCTTCGCCGATCACCACCATTTGCACCATATAATCCGGAAACACCCCGGATTCCTTCAGCGCGGCGCCCAGCGTGTCGCCTTTCTCCACTCTTTCCAGCAATCCCTGGGTAATATCATGCCCCTTGCCGCTCTTCGCGTCCTCGCGAATGATCATCAGGCTTTCCTGAAGCGATATGCCTGCCCGCACCATAAACGCGAGCTGCTCACAAAAAGCGGCTATTTCTGTATTGGACAGCTTCTTATTGCTCATGCCCCTCTCCTTCCAACCTCAATAATAATACATTGCATTATAATTCGTACCATCCCCAACAAGGCTTTGGAACTCGCTTCCCGTCGATGCGAACGTTGGGTCCATAAGCACCCAGTCCTCGTCTTTAAATTCGATCGCGGCTACCCAGCCCACGCCCTCTAAGTGTACGCTGATCCACGCGTGGTAGGCTTCCCCGGAATACCCGATCACCAATTTGGTGGGGACCCCCTGCGAGCGCAGCATCGTCGTCACAAGCGCCGCGTAGTCAAAGCAGATCCCCTTTTTCGTCGCCAGTGTGTCATCCACATTTGGCAAATAGCCCGAAAGCAGCCCTTGCTTTGCCTGCTCGGCTTTATCGTAATCGTATGCAATATTTTCTACCGCGTAGTTGAAAATTTTCTCCACCGCGTCAAAATCGCCTGTCGCGCCCGCCGTCACATCCCGCGCCATCGCCACCGCCTGGCTGTCCGCGGTGAAATTTACATATTGGTTGGGATAGAGATACGGCCGGAATTCATCCGCGAACGCCGCTTCAAATGTATCCATAAATATGGGCGCGTAGGTCGTCCCCGTCGTGTTTCCCGCCACCGTCACCCCATATGTGCCGCTGCCGCCCGAAAGGGGGAGCACGTCGTACCCGCCCACCGTCAGGTCGTAGTTATAATCCCTTGCTTCCGGGTCGTCCGTTTTTTTTAGTATCAGTTTGACTTTTTCATAGTTTCCTTTATACTGCGCCACGATGTACCCTTCCGCCCTGTTCGATATATCGATCGCTACGGTTTCTCCGTCTTTCTCCTGCCCCAGCATGTCCGTACCCGGCATTTCGGGCGTAAGCACTTTGGGCGTATTATCCCACGAACCGGCCCCGCCGCCCGAGGAATCGCCGCCGGAAGACTGCCCGTCGCCGTTAAGGTCGCCACCGGAAGGGCCGCACCCCGATACAAGGCAAGCGATAAACATGGCAAAGAATAAACATAAAACGATCCGCTTCACGCCATTTGAGGTTAAAAAAGCATGCTTATTCATCCCGTTATCCTTGCCGCACCATGTTTACACATTGTCTTTCTTCATTTGTGGTTCGCGATGGCATGAGGCTGGCTTTGCCCCGAATCAAAAAAACACCCCAATCCAAGAACAGTATACCTAAATTTACCCCCCTTGTAAATAGTTCCCTGCGTTCGGAGTGTGGACATTTTGTGTGGAAAAGAATTATTTTTTCGCAAAGGAATGACAGCGATTGCAAGCGACGTTATTTGCGAAACAATAGTAATTACAATCGGCGGCGTAGATAGTGATTCGCCACGTACGCCATTTTGGGGGATGCGCAGCGTTATACTAAAAGCATATATGCTTTTTAATCTGTATCTTTGCACGGGTTACGTGGCGCTTTTGCAGCACAGTGTCAGCGTATCAAAAAACTTCCAAAATATGAATCGGTATGCAAAAATGAGAAAGATAGATATCAAAGGCTATAGGGTATTCCCCAGGGGCCAAGGTATCACTATGTGATGATTAAAATGCCTCCGGCGGCTCAAGGACTCGCTTCCCGCTTCACTGCGGGCTCGCCGCGTCGCATAGGGCAGCGACTTGCGCCCCTCGCGTTCAGCGAACGTCGCGCTCCGTTCTCCTTGAGAATCCTCGCTTTAGAGCAGTCCCGCAAACAGCGGCCGAGGTAGGCCGGAGAAAAATCCTTTCCAGACTAGGCGCGCAAACACAGGTGCATCGGCACATACGACAAGTTTGCGTAACAACGGCTAGGAATGATTTTGCCAGAGATATTCGACTATTATTTGTCAAGTTGCTCTAAAGACTGCTTCCAGTGAACTTTGCATCAAACATTCCTGTATTGCTATTTGTCGGGACTGTACATCCTAGAGCGTGTTCAAAATCTCTTTAAAAGAACGGCGAGGAAAGCAAGAACAACCATGTGCAAACTCGAATTGATCTTTCTATCGCAATTCTTCCAGA
>QMCD01002226.1_pt1 | contig 24459 bp, 25 predicted proteins | sample 1821841 | NCBI WGS metagenome assembly QMCD01 (sample SAMN01991225, study PRJNA193472) | Termite gut metagenome, whole genome shotgun sequencing project. | isolation source: worker | host: Macrotermes natalensis | reverse complement strand
TGACTGGTAGGCAAATGTTAAAAATTCTGCCGTACTGTTTCTAATTTGCAGTTTATTATTTTTGTTTTGTTTCATTTCTTCAACTATTTATCAGTTTCATTTTCATTCATTTTCTACGTAAGAGTCTACTTTCCTAACGTTCCCATTGCCTTTTGCAAATAAATCTCGCTCATCTTCACCTCAATCTCGGCTTCGATTTTGTCCGAATTGGCAGAGAGCCACGCCGTTTGAGCTTCCAGCAAGTTCGATGCAGGAATAACGCCCTCTCGAAAACCGATTGTGGCAAATCTCAAATTTTCCTCTGCCTTGTCCAGATTTTGTTGTGAAAACCGCCATTTTCGTATCGCTTCCGATTGTCTGAATGCCGATTGGTTTACTTGCAATTCTATTTTCTCCTGCGCATCGGCAAGTTTATATCCGGCAATGGCGGTTTCACTTTTGGCTGCATTCAGCAAGTAAATGTTTTCGCCCCAATGTAATAATGGGATATTTACCACTACGCCGGCATTCCATACAGCACCGAATTTATTTTGAAATCCGTTATTTAAATTCGGGTTTGTGACCATGTAGTTGGCAGTAAGTACGATGTTCGGCAAAAGGTCGGCACGGACAATTTTCTCTTTTTGCCGGTATAATTTTTGCGCGTATTCCAGGCTTCTGATTTCACTCCGGTCCGGGATTGCATGGTCGATTGGAGTCGTATTTCCGGTGGTGTCTGTCAAAATTGTTCCCGGTTGTCCGGCAGATAGCGTAAATACTTCGTCTATCGAAATTCCGCAATACTGCGCCAGCAACATTTTGGAGAGAGATATTCCGTTATCTACTTTCATAAATGCCATTTCCGCTTCGTTCTTTTTGACCAGCACAGAAAGCTTGTCGGCTTTGGTGGCAAGTCCGGCTTCAATCAGTGCATCCACATCGCTTTCCGTTTTCGAGAGCAACACGATTAATCCTTCTATAACTTTTCGCTTGTTTATCAGCGAGATAATTTGCCAATAGGTTTCGTCTACGTTCAGGATAATTTCTTGACGGTTGGTCTCTTGCTGCGACAGGGCTAACTCTTTGCTTAGTTTGGCTATCCTATTGTATGCTATTATTTTACCGCCCATAAAGACCGGCTGTATCAAATTAACCGCTCCAATATATACATTGCGCGTATCGAAAGTCAATTCGTCTTTGGGAATCGTGGTGTAATCTTTCCATTGGATTTTTTCAGGGTTGGCTTTCGGGTCGAAAGGTTGTCCGTTGGCATCGACCGGAGCGGGCTGACCGTTGACCATAGTCCATTGATTATTGATTTGGTCTTGCCGGAAACCGAATGACCCGTCCGGCATCTGTGTCCCGATGGGCAGGTACATATCCTCGCCGGTGAGCGACATTTCCCGCTGATTTCTCAAATAAGCTCCTTTCAGCGAAATATCGGGAAGGTATTTTGTAAAGGCGGCTTTCTTTTTGTATCCGGATATTTTTACCTCTTCTCCGGCTATCTTTTGCTCATTGTTGTTTTGTAGTGCCAGATTACGGCATTCGTCCAATGTCAAAATCCGTTGAGCCGGCAATTGAATCGTAAAAAAAACAAATAATATGGTGGTGGATATTTTATTCATAACTGTTTGTCTGTAAAACATTAAATTATATCATCTTGTTTTTCAATGTTAGAAAATATCTTCTTCAAAAGATATTGGGCATTTGAAATTTCCTCTTCCGACAAATCTTGTAAGGCTTCTTGCATCGTTTTCAGGGTAACAGGTTGTACCTTTTCATACAAGCCGGAACCTTTTTTTGTCAGGCAGATTTTGTTTGTTCTTTTGTCGGCCGTACCTTGTTCCCGTGTGACTAATCCCTGTTTTTCCATATTGTCAATCAAGCGCGTAATGCTTGGACGGTCTTTGTAGGTGGCATCGGCAATAGCCTTTTGTGTTACTTTATCCTGTTGCCACAGGAAGACTAATACAGACCACTGTTCGGGGGGGTAATGTCGATTCCCGCATTGCGGAAATTCCGGTACATACGGCGGTTAATCGCACTCGAAACTTTTCCGCTCATTACGGCAAGTACGAGTTTTATGTCTAATACAAAACTGTTCATTTTTTGTTTGAAAAAATATATTGAAATGTTGTTTAAACAACAAATAATTGCAGGTGCAAAAATAATTGTCTAAACAACAGATTAAAAGCAAAAAAACATTAAAAAAGAAGGATATATTAAAAAATGGGAATGAAATTATAAAAAATGAATTTCAACCGTTCCAATTTGACATACGCCAAATAAAGAAGCGAATAAATGAGCGGTTTGAGTCTTTACAGTTCTTGGAGCGACTTAGCCAATGAGGCATTTTGTTTGAGAGATTTATGATATTCTTCAACACTCCACCGTTTTTTGTAAAGTGTTTGGAATTTCTCGGCGGAAAGTTCCAAATCGTTACTTACCAGATACATCTCTCCCGTAGAATCGTCTTTGTTCGTAAAAACGAATTTGCATAAAACGACCTCTATTTCAAGGTCTTTTATCCAAACTTTTACGGGTTGTTCCGGTTGTAGAGGCAATTTGTCTAAACTTGTCCACTGGCCTTTATTCCTGTCTTGCGTGGAAAACATGCACAGGCGGTTGCTTTTCATATCCATGATAAAATACTTCTTTAATTTGTCTATGAAAAGCATATTGTCTGATGATGAGAACCAACTGTCTGCCAACACATAACGGAATTTAAGGCGTTGAGTTTCTACTGCTTGCTGTATCATCGAACGCATCATCTGATTTTTGGTTACCGCACTTTGTCGTTTTTCCCTGCGCGTTTTTAAATCACAAAAACAGACTGTCTTTTTCACGCATTCAAAGGCTACCGGTATACGCAAGGGGGCTGATGAATCCGCTGATTGGGTGTGATAAAATGCGCTCAACAAATTTATTCCTTTTTCATTGCGACCTTTACTATGATCCCAATGCCAGCAAATAATCTCGTTTTCGTCTGTGTAAGGTTTACTCACAATGGTGTCATCAAAAATGAGGCAGGCATCCGGGCTTTCGTGACGGCGAACATCCGACTTTACCTCTTGCCACAAGGCTTTTGAACTATAATCCTTGCCGGACAACATCCGGGTTATTTTATCATGAGTGATACGCCCTTCCAACAAATCTGACAAAGCGGTAGCGGTCACTTGACCGAAACTGCTCAACAAATAATCCGTGTATAAATCCATTTCTTTTTGCATGCCGCTAAGTTAGTTATTTTTTGCCGTATTGTGCTTAGTTATAAAACGGTGCGTAACGTGAGATAATTATTGTTAGGCCCTAACTCCGCAGTTTTTAGGTAGTCTATCAAAGTATTGTATTGATTGTTAGTAAATTATAAAAAATAGACGGGGTATGATAGGGCGTTTATTAAAGTGTGTAAAATGCTATAAATTAGAGAATTAATTACATAGACTACCTAAAAACTGCGGAGTTAGGGCTTAACCTGACAGCTATGGTTAAAAAACCGTTCTATTATACGATCCCCGATAATCTCTTTTGTGGCGTAACTCCCGGAAATTCGCGGAGCGGGAATCCCATCCGGGATGGTCAGATCCAACGCCGTTTCTACGCGCATCTCGTCCCAAATTCCGGACTGGATGAAACTGTTGAGTAGCCGGCTCCCCCCTTCAATGATCAATGATTGTAAGTTTTTTTCATACAGCACTTTCAACATTGTTTGCAAATTCAAGGTATCCCCAGCTTCGTTAAAAGGAATTTCTATATATTCAACATGTTGATAAAAATTTTTTTCCGGTCTCTTTTGAGTAAAAATAATTGTATGGCTTTTTTCATTGTAGATTCGATAAGTACGAGGGATTTTCAAGTCTTTGTCAATCAAAATACGGACAGGATTTTTCCCTGACCAACTGCGAACGGTTAGTTCGGGATTATCCAGCAAGGCGGTTTTTGTCCCGACAAGAATAGCCGGCTCTTCAGATCTCAATTTGTGAACCGGAATCGAAGTGATTGTATTGGAAATACGAAGAGCCGGTGTTTCCGGAGTTTCTCTCACTACATCCATAAAGCCATTTACCGTCTGCGCCCATTTGAGGATGATATAAGGACGCTTTTGGGTGTGAAAAGTAAAAAAGCGGCGGTTTAACATCCAGCTCTCTTTCTCTAAAACGTTTTCTACAACCTCAATTCCAGCTTCTTTGAGCATGTTGATTCCCCGGCCGCTCACTTCGGGGAAAGGGTCGCGATTGGCAACAATCACTTTGGGAATTCGCTTTTCGATAATTAACTGGGCACACGGCGGTGTTTTTCCATAATGGGAACACGGCTCCAAATTAACATACAGCGTAGATTCTTTGAGCAGCTCCGGATTCCGGACGGAAGCAATGGCATTCACTTCTGCGTGCGGTTCGCCGTATTTTTGGTGATAGCCTTCGCCGGTTATTTTTCCATCATGCACAATCACAGCACCGACCATCGGATTGGGTGCAACATTCCCCAATCCTTTCGCCGCAAGCTCAAGACAGCGGTGCATAAATTTTTCTTCCATAAAACTCATTTTTGTTTATTCAATCCACCCACAAAAGCTCCGCCATGATGCCGTCCGAAATAAATATGCCGTCCCCGGTCAGGCTCAACCGTTCCTCTTTCAGTTCCAATAAACCACGGCTGATAAACGGTTGTGCATTTTGCAGGCAGTAAGCCGACAGTTTTTCTCCAAATCCGGATTTCATCAACGACATATCTATACCTGTCATTTTCCGTAAAGAGGTTATTATAAAATCATTGTAACGTGTATTCTTATCCAATTCTTCCGTTTCATAAAACAAATTTCCCTGTTTCAATGCTTCCAGATAAAGATTCAGGTCGGAAATATTCCACTGGCGCGAACTCCGGTTGTATGAATGCGCAGAAGGCCCTAACCCGATATAGGGAATATCATTCCAATAAGAAGAGTTATGCTTGGATTCCATTCCCGGCTTCGCAAAATTGGAAATTTCATACGGATGAAATCCGTTCTCTTTCAACGTATTCCGCAATGTCCTGAACATCGCTTCACTAAGTGATTCTTCTGCCGGAAAAATAGCACCTTGCTTCCATTGCCTGAAAAATTCCGTTCCTTTTTCATACGTCAAATGATAAGCCGAAATATGGGGAACCTGCAATTCAACGGCAATTTGCAGGTTTTTCTTCCACTGTTCAAGGGTCTGGCCAGGCAAACCATAAATGAGGTCAAGGCTGATATTGTCAAGACCTGCGTTTTGGCACATTTTTACGGCATTGATTGCCTGCGAAGCGGTATGCCTGCGGTTCATCCGCTTCAAGTCGGCATCCGAAAAACTTTGAATACCGATACTGATGCGATTCACAGGTGTTTTGCTTAGTTCCTGAATATATTGTCGGGAAAGGTCATCGGGATTTGCTTCCAGCGTAATCTCCTCCGGACGGCAATCAAACGATTTGAAGATTTCGGCCAACACGCATTCAATCTCTTTTACCGAAAGCAGTGAGGGCGTGCCTCCTCCCAAATAAATAGTGCGGATTGCTTCACCCCTCAAGTAATCTTTCCGGAGCGTCATCTCCCTGCAAATACCGTCTAACAACAACCCTTTCCTGTCTAAACCGGTAGTAGAGTAGAAGTCGCAATAAAAGCAGCGGCTTAAACAAAGCGGGATATGTACATATAGTGCAGACATAAGTTTGATGAGGCTGAAAAATTGGCACAAAAGCGAATCCTTACCTGTTTCAAATACAAAAGTAAAGAAAAGAACCGTTTTTTACAAGAAATTTATCTTACCTTTGACACTCATAAAATTCATTCTGCCAATGAAGAAAGTAATCATATTCAACCTGTTCCTCCTGATTCACGCTGTCGCCTTTCCACAAACCCGGCACAACTATAAATTTGGAGCAGAATATCTGTACGGAACGATAATGAAACATAACGTACATTTGGAAAACCTCGTCGAAAGACCAATTAACGGTGCGAAATTGTCGGTTGAATTTCAAACAATGGGCGAAAAAAACTGGCATCAATATTATCGTTTTCCGGTTATCGGCCTGGGCGGGACATTTCTTGACCTTGGCAATCCTGATATGTTGGGATATGCTTTTGCCGTCTACCCGTACATCAACATTCCCATTGTCCGCACCAAGCATTTTATGCTTAATATAAAGCCGGGAGCAGGCGTGAGTTTTGTGACAAAAACGTTTGACGATGCAACCGTATACCACCCTAATGGAAGCGTGTGGCTCGACCAAAGCAATGCCGCTATCGGCTCTCGCCTGAATGTCTATTTTTCTGCCGGAGCCAATATCGAAATTCCGGTTACGGCAGGCTTCAGTCTGACAGCTGAATATAATTGGAATCATATTTCCAACGGAAGCGTAATGCAGCCCAATTCCGGTATTAATATGCTGAACGGTTCGGTAGGGGTTAAATATTTTCCGGGTTACCGGGATTATCAAGTTCCGCAAAAACAAGAAATAGCAGATTTGCCGCGTAAGTTCAACTTTGAGGCTACACTTGCCGGAGGCGTACGCGAATTGTATTACAAAGATAAAAAAACATACCCAGTCGCATCCATTGCACTTGGAATATATCGTCCCTTCTCCAATTGGTACCGTATGGGATTGGGATTAGACGCTTTTTATGACGGTGTGTATAACGAAAAAACGCAATTCAAGCGCACCTATCTAACTACGGACGAATTTAAAAACAAAATTAGAATCGGCATATCATGGCAGAACGAGTTGATTATAGGGCGCTTAACCACCGGATTGCATTTAGGCGTATACCTGTATGATCCAATTAAAAACTTGGAACCATACGAAGAGGCAAAAAAAGGACTGGTAAACAAACCTCTGATTTACGCTTACGACATTGATAAGGAAGACGGCTGGCTATACACCCGCATTGTCGGGAAATATGCAATTACCAACCATTTTTTTGCTTCTATCGCACTTAAAACGCATCTTCAAAAAGCAGAATTTATAGAGTGGGGTGTAGGAATCCGTTTTTAGAATAATTTTGACTTAAGTGAGATAAAACAATTATTGACATATTTTTGAATGCCGTTAGGCTTTTTTTAATACTTAGCAGCAATGAATATTTACTTTCAACTCTTCAAAACATTCTTTCAAATCGGCGCATTCACAATCGGCGGCGGGTATGCAATGCTTTCGCTGGTAGAGCGGTCGGTGGTCGAAAAGAAAAAATGGATGCAAAAAGATGAATTTTGGGATATGATTGTAGTCGTGCAAACTATTCCCGGTGTTTTTGCCGTTAATACTGCCTTATATACCGGCTACCGGATTAAGGGAATGAAGGGAGCGGTATGTGCCGCGCTGGGAACAGTCATTCCCTCTTTTGTAATCATTTGCTTAGTGGCGATGTTTTTTGTGGAGATTCGGGAAAATACGATTGTAGAGCGCATATTCAAGGGAATACGTCCATGTGTGGTGGCATTGATTCTCGCGCCGGCTCTGCAAATGGTTAAGTCGGCAAAAATCACTTGGAAGACGGCTGTTATTCCTCTTGCGGCGATAGTGCTTGTATGGTGGTATGGCGTTTCGCCGGTTTACGTCCTCGTGGGTGCAGCAGTGGGCGGATTTTTGATTGGCTCATTTTCTTTTTATCTGATTTCAAAAAAATAGCCCGTATGGTTTACTTGGAGTTGATATACGCTTTTTTCAAAATCGGACTTTTCGGTTTTGGCGGCGGGTATGCGATGATTTCGTTGATTCAGTTTGAGGTAGTCGACCATTTTCATTGGATGACAATGCAGGAGTTTGCCGACATTCTCGCCATTTCACAAATAACGCCCGGTCCGATTTCGATTAATACCGCCACTTATGTTGGATTTACTGCCGCCGGAGTACCCGGAGCTATTGTAGCTACGCTGGCGCTTTGCCTGCCGTCGGTGATAATTATGGTCTTTGTAATCCGGTTTCTTTTTGCGAATATTGAAAACCGGTATGTAAAATATGTTTTCTCCGGATTACGCCCGGCAATCGTGGGGTTGATTTTTACGGCAGCTTTGCTACTGATGAACAAAGAGAATTTCCCGGATGTGGGACCCGGCGAATACAATCTCAGCATTATTATTTGTGCCGCGACATTTGTTGCCACCTATTTTTATAAGGTAAATCCTGTTTTGTTGATTATTTTGGCAGGGGGATGTGGTTTCTTAATGGGTTAAATTAGGCTATAAAAAAAGCTTTCGTAGGCATACACACAAAAATTTCTTTCTGAAAACAATAAAGAGGCTATCTTCAAAACAACACGGATAACACAGGATAACGCGGATTCTTACGGAGAATAAACAAATAGAAATTTGTGATATCTACGTCACCCCACATTCAAAATTACTTTTGAAAAAATCCCTTTTGAAAAAAATAATCCACAATATCTCTCGCAACCAACTTTTTATCTTTTAAATCAAAAGGCGTTTTCGCTCCATTCTTGTCTATAATGGTTATTTTATTAGTGTCGTATTGAAAACCGGCATTGGGGTCATTTAGTGAATTTAGAACAATAAAATCAAGATTTTTCCGTGCACATTTATCTTTGGCATTCTCCTCTTCGTTGGTAGTTTCCAGCGCAAATCCGACCATGATTTGCCCATTCTTTTTTTGTCGTCCCAATGCGGCGGCAATGTCTTGCGTTGGTTTCAGCTCCAACGTCATATCTCCGGTTTTCTCGCGTTTGATTTTTTCGTTTGATTTTTTCGCAGGAGTGTAATCGGCAACAGCCGCACAGAGAATTTGAATATCTGATTCAGAGGCAATTTTCATTGCAGCCTGGTACATTTCATCAGCCGACTCTACATCTATTCGCTTGATGCGCGGATTTTTTGTTTGTAGATTGACCGGACCGGAAATAAGTGAAACTTCCGCCCCTCTCCCTGCACACTCTTCTGCCAGGGCGTAACCCATTTTTCCGGAAGAGTAGTTTCCTACAAAGCGGACAGGGTCTATCTTTTCGTATGTCGGACCGGCAGTGATAAGTACTTTTTTGCTGTTCAAGTCCTGCTTGCAATTAAAGAAATTTTCAACATAGCGAACAATGTTTTCCGGCTCTTCCATACGCCCCTTTCCTTCCAGTCCGCTTGCGAGGAAACCGGACGTTGGTTCGATAATATGATTTCCGAAGTGTTGTAATGTTGTTAGATTTTTCTGAACTGCCGGATGTTTATACATATCCAAATCCATTGCGGGGGCAATAAAAACAGGACATTTAGCCGACAAATAAGTAGTCAACAAAAGATTATCGGCTATTCCATGCGCCATTTTGCCGATAGTGTTGGCAGTTGCCGGTGCAATAAGGTAAGCATCACCCCAAAGCCCTAAGCTAACATGGCTATTCCATGCGCCATTTTCAGGGTCGAAAAAATCGACTAAAATAGGATTTCCGGATAACGTTGCCATAGTAAGCGGCGTGATAAACTGCTTGGCAAGCGGAGTCATAACCACCTTCACATTAGCACCTCGCTTGACTAATTCGCGTACCAGCGTAGCACATTTATAGGCGGCTATCCCGCCGGTAATGCCTAAAATGATATTTTTTCCGTCAATCATTTTTGAATAAACGAGTAAATAAGGGTAAAAAAAGACACATAATCCCTACGCTGAAAATGTTTAATACCGGAACTTCGTGCAAACGAAATGCAGCCCGGAATAAAAATATCCTCAAACTTCCGTAACTCCGTTGAAGCTCAACCCTTGATTCGTATAAAAAGCAACAAGAATAAACTTTCTTGCTTACTTCTTTATCATCTTCTCTTTTTCTTTCGCCGGATTACGGTAATAAACTTTACCATCAGCATATTCCTGTGCTGCAATCAATGTGGCTTTCGGCAATTTTTCGTAAAAGCGGGAGATTTCGATTTGTTCGCGATTTTCAAACACTTCTTCCAAATTATCGTTATAAGAGGCAAATTCCTGTAATTTTTTCTCCAATTCACTTTTAATTTCTACGCTGATTTGGTTGGCGCGCTTGGAAATAATTTTCACGGTTTCATACACATTACCGGTATCGGCACTTAGTGAATTCATGTCGCGAGTAATTGTGTTGTTCGGAATATTCAGCTTTTTGTAATCCATAATAGTTGAAAAATATTTTTTGTTTTCTTTATTTCGATGTTATATTTTAAATGCTACTTTAAAAACTTCTGCGATTTTTCAAACATCGCTTTCGCCTCACCGGCATACTTGCTATCCGGAAAATCATTGATGAAATTATAGTACTCATCTACCGTATCCCTATATCTATCCGCCTGCTTTTCAAGTACGCTTTTTTCTGCCTGCTGAAACTTGGATTTCAAGATAATCAGTGCCAGCTCTTCCCGGTACTTGCTGTTGGGGTATTCCTTGATAGCATTCGTTGCTGCAATCACGGCTGACTGATAATTATTTCCCTTATAATTGCCCAGCTTGTAATACAAATTAGCATTTAAGTAGGCTTTATATGCCAACTTATCCTGCAATTCTTTGACTATTTGCAATACTTCGGGCAAGCGCTTACTCTGTGGGAAAAGGTCGGAGAAAAGAAACAGTTCTTCCAGCGCCTTGGTCGTACTTGTCTGGTCAAACTTCGGATTCGGCGAATCTTTGTAATAGCAGTACCCCACGTTAAATTTGCTTTCTTCCGCATATTTCCCCTTTGGGTAACTGCGATAATAGCTCGAGAAATAGCTCCTTGCCGTCAAGTAATCCCTGTTTTTGAAGTAGGACATTCCCAGTAGGAATAATGCCTCTTCGCCTTTTTCTGTCCCTTTAAAAGAAGAAAGAACCTGTTCAAACAACAAGGCAGCTTGCATATATTTCCCCTTTTCGTAATATTCTTTCGCCTTTTCAAACTTCAGATTATTATTCCCACTCTTTTGCAATTTCGTGAACTCACCGCAAGAAACCAGCAGCAAGGACAGCAACAATATGTATACGTTTTTTATCTTCATCTTATTTTTCAACTTGCAAAGTTAGACATTTGTATTCAAACACGGAAGTAAAACCGTATTTTTTAACGAGAATATCTTTGTTTTAGTGTATTTCAATTATTTTTCATATATCCAATTTGTTTTTTATTTTGAGATTATTACTTTTGCACCGATGAAAATAGTTAATTAAAACAACAAATATCAATTAATTAATATGTTGAAAAGAATATTGTCGATTTCAGGAAAACCGGGATTGTATGAATTAGTATCACAGGGTAAAAACATGCTTATCGTTGAAAGTTTAAAGGATAAAAAACGCATGCCGGCATATTCCCATGAAAAAATTATCTCTTTGGCTGACATCGCGATTTTTACGGATGAGGGAGAAGTCCCATTAAAAAATGTGTTAACTTCTATAAAAGAAAAAGAAAACGGAGCTATTTCATCCTTAGATCCGAAAAGTGACAATAAAGCATTGCGCGAATATTTTGCTTCTGTGCTGCCAAATTTCGATCGAGAAAAAGTGTATCCTACCGATATTAAGAAAATCATCTGCTGGTATAATCTGCTGATTGAAACCGGAAAAGATGTATTCACCGCGGAACAAGAGGAACAAACTAACGAATAAATAAAAAATCACAAAATTTAATTATATATTTTGTGTTGTTCTGGTAAGGATGAATTTTTAATCTTTGCGTTTTCGTTTTTTATGAACTTTGCGTTATAATATAAGTACATAAAATGTAACGCAAAGACCTTTAAACATGATATTTTTTCTTACCTAAACTACATGAAATTAATCATTTCGTTTTAGCTGTAGTTTATAATAGAAAGATAATTGCGAGTAAAATGGAGTGAGGAATTTTCTGTAATTCATTTTCTATGTGTCTGACGCTGATCGGTTGATAGAACAAAACAACATAAATGAAAATATTGACGATTTTTGAAAATAAAAACGGTAGCCTGGATAGCAACCGTTTTTCGTTTAAGTTGTTTTTATCTCATTGTAATCCTGTAATCATACTTGCAGAAATAATACGATGAATGTAAACAGTATTATCGTGAACGGTATAAATGATTGCCATTTTTTTAAAATTCTTTCTACCTACATTCATTCCGAATTGACATAAAGAAGGCGAATTGCGAATAGGATTTAACAACGGATTTTTCTTTAAAGATGCAAAACACTCCAAAAGACCATCATAATGTTTTATTGCCGTCATCGGCATATCACATTCTATTTTTATATAGTCAATGTATTCTTTAAAATCGGCTTTAGCTTTTACCGATGGTCTTATTTTATATGGCATTTTTTTTTCTTTTTAAAATAGACTTTGCTTAAAGTTCTCATATCTGAACCATAATGAGAAGATAAATCATCAAAACCCTCTTCAATCATTTCATCAAAATCTACCCATGTTCCTGAAAGTTCGGGGCTTGGATACTCTACCGTTGCATACTTTTTTTTCTCAAGTTCCCGCACTGCTTTAATACCAGCCGATGTACTCGTATTTATTTTTACAGTTGTGTACATAATGAATAATGTTTTAAATAATGATACAAATATAATAAAAAGTTTCAAATCCCGTAATACTCGCAAAACCCTTTGATTGACGGGATTTTCGGTTTAGGCTTATTAAGCACAGCGTACAAGTTCTAATTTTACGTGGGGCAGTAGCGTAGCGGCTTACACCAAGTAGAAGCCCCCTTCACTATAAAATGTGATTCATTTTTTATAATTTCATTCCCATTTTTTAATATATCCTTCTTTTTTAATATTTTTTTTGCTTTTAATCTGTTGTTTAGACAATTATTTTTGCACCTACAATTATTTGTTGTTTAAACAATATTTTAATATATTTTTTCAAACAAAAAATGAATAGTTTTGTATTAGACGTAAAACTCGTACGTAATGAGCGGAAAAGTTTCGAGTGCGATTAACCGCCGTATGTACCGGAATTTCCGCAATGCGGGAATCGACATTACCCCCGAACAGTGGTCTGTATAAAAGTTATAGAAGGATTAATCGTGTTGCTCTCGAAAATGGAAAGCGATGTGGATGCTCTGATTGAAGCTGGACTTGCCACCAAAGACAGTCCCGAAATAGCATTTCGCAATTTGTTTATTGCACTGGAATACTAAGTTTAGCTACGGTTATTTTGTCTATCCCGCTTGTTATATCAACATCTATACCCAGCAAGAAACGTTTGACGATAGGCAGCCCCAAACCGAATCCCTTAACATTGGAAGGCGAATGCGTGTATGAACGATAGAATTTTTCAAATATTTTTTGCTGTTCTTCTTCGGGGATGCCGTGTCCCGTATTGGCTATTTCAACAACAACGGCTTCTGCTGTTTGAGAAGCCTTACATGTTATCGTTCCGCCTTCGTTGCAGTATTTCACTGCGTTAGATATTAGATTTTTCAGGATGATAGATATCGAATACTCGTCTGTGTAAATCGAGATGCCTTCGGGTACGATGAATGATTTTATTTCCAGTTTTTTGTCGATAATGGTGTCATGATAGGCACATATACCGGTATGCAACAGGCTCTCGACGGTGTGATGAGCAAAGTTGAGGGCGCGGTTACCTTCCTCATATCTTGTAAGTATCAGTAGTTGTTCTACCATATCATTCAACTTATCCACTTCTTTGATGCAAGCCGTAATCTTTTTTTTGTACTCTTCTTCGCTGCGCTGCCGCCTGATAAGCACTTCCATAGTACCTTTCAGCACGGAAAGCGGGGTGCGAAACTCATGGGATGCGTAAGAAGTAAAAGATTTTTCGCGCTCCATGGCATTCTCAATACGGTCAAGAAGGTTGTTGATGGTGTCGGAAAGTTCATAGAGTTCGTCTTTGTGAGCCGGCATGGGAATCCTCGCCTGCAGGTTGTTGTGGGTAATGGTGTTGGAGATTGCGATAATTTCCTGAATGGGCTTAATACTGTTTTGGGCTATTATGCGCGAAATAACGAACAACAATGCCATGCAGAAAAAGAATCCCACAATACAAACACGGGACAGTATAGTCATCAAAAGTTCAGAATCTCCTGCGGCAACCCCTATCAGAAAGTAGCCTTCCGTTTTTTTCTTAATTTGTATTGATATTTTCTTTACCCTGACCTCTTCTCCGTTCAGTTCAAAAGAAACTCCTTTCTGCGGAAGGCTTTTGCCGTTCAAATTGGAGGATGCAAATACGACGTTGCCCGAATTATCGAAAATTTCAATATAGGTAGTTCTTTTATCCCTTGTTCCAGCCTTAATATCCTCATCAGGCTGCCCAAGGTAAACCAATTGCCCGTTATTTATCGACAAGCCCTGAATGTAATAATTCACATGGGCATTCATAATCTCATTGGTGTGCCGGTAGGTGTGAGCGCGAAAAACCAGTAAGATGATGAAACACAAAATACCCGTAAGTATCGCTGTACTTACGATATAGTTAAACGCGATTCTGCTTTGCAGGGACAGTTTTTTCATCTTTTATCCATTTGCTATGTAACCTACGCCGCGTACCGTTTTTATGGTTCTGCTTTCCTTGCCGATATTTAATTTCTTTCGCAGTGAGTTCATAAAAACGTCGATAACTCCCGTGTCATATTCAAAGTTAATATTCCAGACTTTATCTATGATTTCATCCCTGGTGCATATCCGTCCTTTATTGCGGACGAGAAATTCCAGCAACTCAAACTCGCGCTGCGTAAGCGCAATTTCCTTATCGTTGACGAATACCTGATAAGCCGGTTTGTTCAGGGATATGTTACCGAGGGTGAGTATTTTATCTTCATGCTTATTCCTGAAATGAATTTTTATCCTTTCAACCAATTCTTCGAAAGAGAACGGTTTTTTGATGTAATCGTCCGCGCCTGCCCGCAAACCTTCCACAGTCTCTTTTACCGTGTCTTTTGCCGTCAAAAACAGTATGGGCGTTTCCTTATCGTGCCTGCGGATTTCTTTGCATACATCTACTCCGTTCATTTCGGGAAGCATCCAGTCGAGCAATACCAGGTCGGGGTTCGACTGATGAAATTTTGCGACGCCCTGTATGCCATCCGGAGCAATCGTAATATTGTATCCTTCTTCTTCCAATCCGTCTTTCAGGAACTCGTAAATACCGCACTCGTCTTCTATAATCAGGATATTCATATCTGTATCAATAGCTTTTGTATCATCTCAGACAAAGATAGTTAATGTTTGGGATTTTAATCTGTTTGTTTTAGATTGCAGAAGCGGAAATGCCGTTGCTGATATCGAAGGCTTGCTTTATTCTGTTCGGTATGCCGATTCCGTCGCGCATATTTCCTGCCAGTATAACTCCGCAATGCGTGCGTTCGAATTCGGAAATGTCTTTCAACAATTTTTCGCAAATAATCTCATACTGCGGAATTGCGTGTGTATGCCTGAATATTTCCATCCATTCAACATTGGCTTCGGGCAAGCCATAAATATCGCCAAGTTCTTTCAGCACTAACTTTTTTATATGCGAATCAGACTTTTCAATTATTCCGGGATTGTTCACTCCGCCCAGGAATACGGACAATAAAGCTTTCCCGTCCGAAGCTCTGCCTTCAAAGCACGATGAGGGACACAAGACACCGAGTACATCCCGTTTTTCGACCGACGGAACAAGCAATCCCAGGGCATTAATATCCATTCCCTTGCAGGGTGTTACCCCAACGGCTACCTGTACAATCTTTGCATAGTTCATCGCTTCGATAGATGTCCGCGTGGAAGACGGCATAAAATCAAAGATGCGACCAACCGCATGACCGCCTGCGGTACAGACCACGTTTGCGGCATGAATATTGCCCGACGAAAGCCGGACTGTCCAACCGGAAGTATCGCCGGGAAGCACCTTGCAATCCTGATTCAACAGGATGTTTTCGTGCCCGACACACTCCGCCAGAGCGTTGATAAGGTTACCGAATCCGCCCTTCACCGAAAAGACCTTTTTTGTTACCTGCTTCTCCAGTCCGGTTTTCGGAATCATACATTTTTTGAATGCTCCTTTGATGCAACTGCCGTACTCCTGCTCTACCTGATACATTTTAGGTAATGCAAAGCGTGTGATAAGTTTTTCGGGGTCGCCGGCGTAAATGCCTCCGATAAAGGGCTGCACAGCATAATCTAAAAAGGATTTCCCCAACCTCCGCCTTGCTAAACCGGCTACACTTTCGTTGGGATTCGACCCTGCCTTCCGGAATGGCTCGGCAAGTATGCGAAATTTGTCAGTCCAGCGAAACAAAGGAGTGAAAATACCTCCTACAATACCTGCGGGTAAGGCGTGTAATTTCCCGTGCTTGAGTATCAGCCGCCTTTTTGCTTCTTTCCGGGCTGTTTCAAGTTCACATTTCCCTTTAAGCATATCAAACAGCCGGACGGTTTCAACGTTCGACAGGCTTGCAGTAGTGGGACCCGATTCATAAATATACCCGTTTTTATTCCGGGTTTGAATGGCGCCGCCAATGTGCCCGGACTTTTCGACAACCAACACCGAAAACCCTTTTTGCTTTAGCAACAGGGCGGTTGCCAGTCCCGTTAATCCTGCGCCGATGATAACTGTATTATATCTGTTATTTGTCATCTAAGTATGTCTTCAAAATTAATTTATATTATATGTAATCAACAGGTAATAAAAAATAGAGAGATCTTTTTTAATGCCGTTAGGCATTTGAGTTCGGTAGAAAATAAATGCCCATGTCGGACAGCGTGCCGTTAGGTACGCAACATCGCCTGTTAAGGTTGCAAACCTACGGCTTGCGATTTCACATTACCATTCTTTTCTACCGAGCTTGAATCCCTAACGGGATTTTTTTACAGCGTTAAATGATCTTTTGTTTCATCTACAATCTTCCTTATTCTCAATAGTATAAACTAATTAAGATGATGTACTTAACTGTTTTTTATATGTAGTCATACTGTATATCAAAGAACAAAGCGCTAAAAAGACTCCCACTGCAAACAGATACCGGTAAGAAAATTTACCCGCTATCAGCCCGCCCATAACCGACAGTATCAATCCGCTTAACTGGACGACTACCGTTTGCAGCGTAAAATCCGTGCCTGTTCGTCCTTCCCTGATTTTACCCATTGCCACGCTGTACATCATTACGGTGGCAAAACCGTGAGCGCACCATATCAGCGTTATCGCCGCATAAACCATCCCGGGCGATGCCGCTTTTGAACAGGACACCATCAGGATAAACAGTACGGAGACCAAAATGAGTATTGAAAATGCAATCAGGTTTTTCTTTTTACCGTATTTTTTGATAAGTATTCCTGCAAGCAAGGAACTTATGGCTGCCGCAGACGTTCCCATGATTCCCATTACCATCCCGATTTGCTGAATGGATTGCCCGATGTCAATCATATAAGGACGCAGCATGGCAAGCACTGTCATAATCGAGGAACTGTACAGGATGAGAAAAACCGTGTGCTTCCAGCTGTTTTTCTGCCTGAAAAATAAGGCAATATCTTTAAATTTTATCTTTTCCTTTGCCGGATTACTGGGTGTATTCCTGTGTTCCGGCTTGCGCAGTGTCAATAGAGGAATCAGGGAAATCAATACAAACAACGACAGGCAGGTCATCAAACTCTGCCATCCCGAATGGCTGTATATTAGAAGTAATAATCCGCCTCCCACAAGAGCGCCGATAAACCCGCCCGTCGATTGTATGCCCGCGCCTATACAGTGCTTATCCTTTTCCAGTATTTTTATCGAAAGGGAATCGGTGCAAATATCCTGCGTGGCGGATGCCATAATGGCAATGATAATCAGTAAGGCAACTAAAATGAAATTGGTTTCGAGGCTGAAGAAGCCGGTGAGGAGTACGACACAGGCATAAAATATTTCCGAGCCTATAATCCCATTCCGTAAACGGGAAATGGTTGGCGCTTGCCTGTCCACCAGCGGTGCCCACAGCACTTTCAGTATCCAGGGAAGTTTTACCAGCTGAAGTATTCCGATAGATTCGAGGGAATAGCCGCCCTGTCTCATAATCGCCGGCACAGCCGATGTGAAGAAACTCATCGGAATACTTTGGGCGATATAGAGCGTTATAAGGACAAAGTATATTTTGTATGGACTTGAAGACTGTTTCATTATTAAAAGGATGCGCTTAGCTTTGTACCGAAGGTTATGGGTGCTCCCCTTTGTCCGAAACGGTCGGCTCCAACCTTAAAATCGAATGCGTTATAGTTGGTGTTGCAGAGATTTTTTCCCCACAGGGCAACTTTGAATTTCGTGGCTAATTGAACCTCTACCTGCGCGTTGACTATCCCGTAAAAATCCTGCTGCGATGAATTGGTTTCGTCCCAGTATAATTTCCCAACGCCCGAATATTGTCCCATCAGCGTAATCCGGTTGACAACTTTACTGTTTAGAATGATGTTGTACAGTCCTGTGGCAGACAGGGTATTGCGCGGGACATAAGGAATATAATTTCCGGAATAGTCTTCGCTGTCATCCTTTTTGTTCCGGTCGAAAACGGCGTAAGTGAATCCGTATTCCACGTCTAAAGAGAGGTTTTTAACGAGCGCGACGTCGAGCGATACCTCAACTCCTTCGCTGTGCGACTTGCCCGCATTCCTCAAAACCGAACCCCTGCCGCTGGGATTGGTCGCATATACCTGCTGGTTCTTCCAGTCGATATAGAAAAGCGACAGGTCAACGGAAAATAGGTTGACTACCCGTTTCGAGCGGTATCCGATTTCGTAGTTAATGCTGTTTTCGGGGTCGAAACTTCTGTCCGAATCCAGTTCAAATGCAATATTGAATCCGCCCGTTTTATAGCCGCCGGATACGGATGCAAACCACAAATTACCCGAATACCTGTACATAAGGCTTGCTCTGGGCGTCACTTTCACAAAATTCAAATCGCTTGATATGCGCGGCTTTTCGGTGGTGTTGTTATTCATTTTCATGGAATAATCATAATCCATTTTCGATGTCTCCGCATCCATTCTTATCCCTGCTTCCAGCGACAGATTCCGGATTAAAAAATCATTCAGCTTGGATTGGTGAAACAGGGCAGCACCCAATGTTCCGGTGTTGGTAAACCTGTATTCGGCGGCTTTTTGCGCATAATTATCGACATCCATATCGCTTTCCACATTCTGCCAGAATCCGAAAGCACCCACCAGCCACCGGTATTTTGCCTGCTCGCGGTTCGACCGCAGGATAAGTTCTTCCGACAGCATAAGCTGCTTCTGGCGCTGCATGGCAAAATAGATTGAATCGGCTGTAAAATCCTGATCCAGGCGCTGCTCATCCGAAAGCCACTGAAATGCCGTAACCGAAGTGAAAAGCGTCTTTTCCGTTTCCCTTCTCAGGTTCAGCGCATGGGTTGTCAGCAACTGGTCGTAACCGCTCGACTGGTTGTAAACAACATCTTTGGTCTTATTGGTAGCGGTGTCAACCGGCGCGTAAGGATAGCCATCCTGCCCGGAACCGGAAAATGTTCCGTTGTATGCCATTTGCCAGAGGCGATTCGGACGGTATTCAAGCCTTACGTTTGCATTTATGTCATCCAATTTTCCGGCGTATTCATTCCGGGTGGCATTTTTGAAATAGCCGCCCTCATGGCTGTAGCCTGCCGCAAGCGATAGAGCCAGTTTATTCGTTATCAGTACGCGGTGTGCTGCTTTTGCTGAAAAATTATTGTACGTGCCGCCGGTCAGCTTTACCTCTGTTCCCTGCATGTCGAAAGGGGAACAGGTGTAGATATTAATCACTCCGCCCATTGTATTCCTGCCGTACAATGTGCCCTGCGGTCCGCGCAAAACTTCTATCCGCTTTACGTTATCAAGGTCTATCTTGTACATGCTTTTTTCAAAATACGGAATGTCGTTCACATATATCCCTACGGAAGGCGAATTGATTCTCGATCCGATGCCGCGAATATAAACGGGCGAGGTTAGCCTGGAACCGTAATCGGGCATAAACAGGTTGGGGACGCGGGCAGTCAATCCCGTTGTTGTCATCATATTTTCAACTTCCAGCTTGTAGCCCGGTAATATGCTGCTTGAAACAGGCTGGTTTTCAACGACCGACAATTCTTTGTATGATGCGGTTACCTGCACCGGCGCAAGTTCGATAGCCATTTGTGTTGAATCGGTTTGCGCCCGTAATGTGCTTGCTGTCAATAATGCCGAAGCGGCGAGTAATACTATTTGTCTCATTGGATAAATAGAGGTTCTGAAAATAGATTTGATTAAGCATTGCCGAAGCCTAAATAGAAATAGACAGGAATGCTAATGAATCCGAGAGCTATAATGATGATAAATATTCTTGATGCGACTTGCAAAGCGTAAATCAGTTTGCTGTTTTTGGTATTTATGGATTGAAACATGTTCCAAAATCCATGCGATAAGTGATAGTACAAGGCGATAATCCAAATTACATAAATGGCTACATAAAAGCCGTTGTAGAACAGCGTTTTTACAATATCATAAGGATTTTCGCTATGCAATTGTATTTTTGCCCAAAAGTGGCTCAGGTGGAAAATCAAAAGTCCTATAACGATAATCCCCAAGGCTAACATATTTTTCCACGTATTAGCGGTATTGTTTTTTGCGTTATTCCGGTTCGCTTCCTGAATTTTCAGATTGCGTACAGAGGCAATAATCCCGCATATCACATGTGTCAAGAAGCCAATAACCAATACAGAAACGATAACTTGGAATAAAATACTGTTATCCTTCAACTGCCAAACAGACTCGTATGCGCTTCGCGAAACTAAGGATGTCAGATTAACGGTTAAATGCAGTGCTAAGAATAATACGAGCATTATTCCGCTAATGCCCATTACCCTCTTTTGTATTATTAATGACGCTTTCATGCTACACAATATATTTAAGACGCTGAATCGTGCCTGTTAAATTTTTGTGCTGCAAAAGTACAGGTAATAAATGAGTGGTTGCTTAAGATTTGCTTAAGATTTAAAACTAAAAATGAAGAAGGTATCGGGCTAATAAATCTCGTTTGCAATATGTGTCGTTATTCGCACTTGTAAGACTTATTTGAATTCAACGAAAATTTAGAAAACGGAACATACTTATTGCAAATACAGGCGGATAATCGTTTAATTTAAAACAAAACAAGCAAAAATTTAAAGAAAAAATCATACATTTACCGATTCGTTGGCGACAACGGGAATCGTATTTATAAATATAAACATCGTATGGCACTTACCGCACATCTAAAAATAGACAATAAAGAGTATCTGCTTCTTGAATGTTGGTATGAATTTGTCAGACCAATGATTGGCAAACCCCATGCTTCGCTATGACGGTTCGATTCTCTTTTTGAGAGATACAGATGATTTCCCCTTCAAGACCTTGTATTTTGAGAATGCTTTCTGTATCAATCTGCACGATTTATTTAACAGGAAATGACTACAACAGTAACCATTTTAGCGGCTAAAGTTACTTTTGATGAAAAAGAGAAAGATGATGTTCCGTTAGCAAGAGGGTCGTATGAGGAAAGAACGGTATATTCTTATGAAGAACCGGAGGTAAAAACAAAAGATGACATAATAGACCTGACACCGGGTTCAAAAGGCGGTTGGAATAAGAAGTTGAATGGGAAACTTGAACCAAATACAAAATATAAAGTTGGTAATCACGTATATGAAACTGATGATTTAGGAAGGGTATGCCGTGTTTCGGGAAAATTGAATAAAGGGAAATTAGGCAGGAACAATTATCAACAAGGGAAATCAGTGTCTTTGAAGGGAGGAGTCAAAGGAGTTGATGAAGGAGGTCATTTAATTGCGCATCAGTTTTTTGGTGCTGGAGAGCAGATAAATTATGTTCCAATGAAAGGCAGTTTAAATCAAGGTAAATGGAAAAAAATGGAACAAGATTGGGCTAATGCAATAGACGGCAACCCTCCTCCTCCTAAAAAAGTAGAAGTAGATATAAGACCGATTTATGATGGCACTAACGAGAGACCAACTAAATTTAAGGTTATTTATACCATTGGTGAAGATGAATTTATAAAACCATTCTCTAATAATTAAAAATAGTTATGACAATAGATGAAATTTATTTAAAAATTGGACAAGAAATTTTCAATGTGATTGAAAGTGAAAATTGGGAGAAAGCTCAATTAGAATTTGAGGCTTTTGGTGACGGTGTTGCAGGTTATACTGGAAAATATAGTGAAAATAATGAATTAAAAAGCATTTCTGTTAGAAATATAAATGATGATATTTCTGATTGGGTTGATGAACTTCACAAAATCACTACCGAAGGCGGCAACAACAAATGGAACAGAGCTATTTTCTCAATAACCTCTGAAGGGGAATTTGATATGGAATTTATTTGGGATCAGGAATTGAATGATGAGATAGAGCGATTGTCAAAATCATAATCAGTCAAAAATGAAAATAATAGATATCAAAATTAAATTCTTTTTTCGGTAGATTCCGACCAGTCCCAAAAGTTGGTGCAGATATGAGTAAATGATGAAGAACGAAAGCTGGTGCGATTTTGCAAACCGTGCTTTGTTACAAAATAATTAAAAAAAGAATTGTTCGTTTTTTTTTTGACAAGGCACAGATTACAAACATCAGCTAAGGGAAAGAAGAGACAAATCAATAGAAAATCCCCGAAAAACTTTTTTCGAGGATTTTTCATTTTCACAGGTCATTCCCCTTAGTTGGCGCGGTTCGGTGAATTGTGTCTGTGTATTTTGAGCACGGTTCACCGAACCGCACCAGCTAAGGGGTTACAGAATTGTGCCAACTCGGGGGGCATCAGAAAGCAAACAAAAACAATAATATAAATTTAATATGGCACAAGTAGAATTTAATCCATTCGGAACAGAGGCAGTTTTCATTAAATTCAAATGTGATGAGTGCAAGCACGAAGTTACAAGTGAAGAAATAGATGTTCCAACACCTGATTATTCAGCAGATACGGCACGAGATAGTTCTAACGATTGCGATGGATATGCAGTTTGCCCTAATTGTAGTAAGGAATTTGATGTTACTGTTTGGGTTAGTTATGTAGGTGGATATATTGATGTCCCAGACTTAGAAGATGAAGATGTAATAGATGTGATTGAAGTGCAGGAAGTCAAAATGGACGAATATTACGAAGAACAAATACAAACATATCTGTTTAATTCTAATTCTCTTGATATTTTTAATAGAGAAATTTTAAATATAGAGAAATTGAATGAAATGAATGTTAATGACAAAAAACTTGAAGTAACTTTAAAAAGGCAATTATATTCGGGGGTAGTTACTTGTATGGAAGTTTATTTATCAGACAAGTTAATAAACTCAGTGCTAAAAAATAATGAATTGTTTAAGCGTTTTGTGAAAACATTTCATGGAATAAGAGACAGAAAATTTAGTTTAGGCGAAATATTTGAGAAACAAGAACAACTTGAAACTATTGTAAAGAAAGAGTTGTTAGAAATTATTTATCATGATTTGCCCAAAGTAAAAGGAATGTATCAAGATACTTTTAATATATCTTTTCCAGAAATTGACAAGATAGTAAAAATTGTACTTCAACGACACCACATGGTGCATAGAAATGGAAAAACAAAAGAAGGAGAAATCATAAACATTGATAAAGACAAGGTCAAAGAAACGATAAAGACAATAAAAGAATTTGTTCATAAGATTGATTTATTAACAGTTGTTTCCTTTGATAAAAAAGAATAGAAAATCCAAAAATTGGTGCAGATATGAGTAAATGATGAAGAACGAAGGCTGTCGCGGTTTTGCAAACCGTGCCTTGTTACAAAACAGATAATGAATAATTTAAAAAAGAATTGTGTGATTTTTTGACAAAGTATAGGTTACAAGCCCGCATCAGCACCAGCCAAGGGAAAGAAGAGACAAATCAATAGAAAATCCCCGAAAAAAGTTTTTCGAGGATTTTTCATTTTCACAGGTCATTCCCATAAGTCGCCTTTACAAGTTCCAGATAAAAATCCATAGACCGCATCAGCGTGTTATAATCTTTCCTGATACATTCATCTATCCTCTGAATTGTTGTTAAAGAAAAAGCTATTCTTATTGTTAATCTCAAAATAAAGTAGTATTTTCACAAACAAAATAATATCAAAATCGTATCATTATGTTAGTAATAAGTACGCGAGAATTAACTCAAAATCAAAGTAAATTTTTTGAAATGGCTAATAAGCAAAGAGTTATAATAAAAAGAAAAAACAGATTTTTTCAGATTGTCGATTTAGGAGAAATGATTCCCGAATTAAACGATTCGCTCACAAATAAAGAGAAAATGTATGCAAAAATAGACAAAGGTATTGAAGAATATAAACAGGGAAAGACAAAAAAATTAGATACTGATAATATTAATGCTTTTCTTGGTATATGAAAAAGTATAAATTGGAATATACGTCTGATTTTGAGAAAGATAAAGAAAAGCTGCGCAAATCCGGCAACATTCAAGTGTTAAAAAAATTAGCGGCATTACTTTTAGAATTAACGGAACATCCAACAACCGGCACAGGAAAACCAGAACCATTATCAGGCGACAGAGTGGGACAATGGTCAAGAAGAATTTCAG
>QMCD01000620.1_pt1 | contig 24491 bp, 18 predicted proteins | sample 1821841 | NCBI WGS metagenome assembly QMCD01 (sample SAMN01991225, study PRJNA193472) | Termite gut metagenome, whole genome shotgun sequencing project. | isolation source: worker | host: Macrotermes natalensis | reverse complement strand
AATTGTCGTGCCATCGGTAACTACGCCCCAACAAATCCCGCAGCAAACAACATGACCGGAATAACAGGCTGGGGAAACACAAGTACAAATGACTAATCCGGGCGATTTTTTATTTTGAGGTGCCGGCGAACATTTTTTTGATTTTGAAGTAAGAGAAATTTATGTCTCTTGAAATTTTTAACCAAAACCCAAGAAATTTTTAACTTTGTTTAGCGAAATTTTGACTTTTGTAAAAAATTTATTCACTGATAAATAGATTGATTATAAATAAATTAACAAAGTAGCTAACAAATTGTTGAAAAATAAATGAAATTTTATTGAAAAAATATGCTAAAAATCGCATAATCAGTATAAGTTTTATGTGAATTTTTACAAAAAAACTTGCATTTCGCAAGAATTTTTATTATCTTTGTAGTGAGGAAAAGTAACCGAACGATCGGCTATCTATATGTATTAACTTAAAAATCAGTATCAAAAAAACAAAAAAATCAAACATTATGAAAACAAATCTCTGCCTCGGATGAGGTAGGGTTTTCGTCATTTCCCGTAAGACAAAAAATGACCAAAGTGCAATTATTATTAACTTACGGGCGTTTTCAAAAACGTCCGGGGGTACAATCTCTGACCCGTCCAAAAAAATGAAATTGCGGGTCAAGCCCGCAACAACGGACAGAAGAAGCCCCGAAGAAAAACAAAAAAAACAACAAAAAAAATGTTTAATTTTCAAAACACTAATGCTATGAAAAAGATGATTCAAATCGCCGCTATTGCCGCGATCACAGGACTCGCAACTTTTGCGAACGCACAAACAGCCGTTACCGGCAACGCAAGTGGAACAGTTGATGCTACTATTGACTCCATGCAAGTAGATTTCGTAACCGTAGGTGCTACTATGCCCTACAAAACAGCAGTCAATGCTAACAACGCAGCTTGGCTCACAGAGTTAGCAGGTCTCGGCTTTACCGATCCTGCAGCAGCCGGTGAGCTAACGACCAAATGGGCATACAGTACAGGTGGTGCATTTACTAACCTTGTTCCTGCAGGATCCGAAGTGGACATTACTTGGCCAACTGCAGGTAAATACTTGCTGAGAGCCCAAAGCAGTTATGCAGATGCGTGTGCTTCTGAAAGCTTCAAGAACGTGTATGTATTACCCAAACCTTCTGTTGCCATTACCGATGGCGACAAGGAAATTCTCGCTTGTGATGTAACCTCTCACAACGTGGAATTTACCGCAAAGGGTATTGGAGAAAAACAAGTGAAGTACACTGTTACTCGCAAGCCCGTTGGTGCAGCAGGTACTACTGGTTCCGCTGAAGACGAAGCCGTTGGTGACGGCGTGACTACAGCTGAGACTTTCACGGAAGCCGTAACAGATTATGCTGCAGCTACTGCTTATTACACCGGTGATGGCGATGCGGAAAACATTACCGTTGGTAGTTTGACACCCGGTTACATCTACACAGTAACAATTACGGAAGTTTCCGACCAAATCAGTCGTAAAAGCGGTGTTACCGTAGATGGATTGGCGGTAAAAGCTGTATTTACAGTAACTCCGAAACCAACGAGCACGAAGATCAACCACATCAAAAATGTTGAGTAATCGAATCTACGCATAGCGTAGTGCTTCGTTAGACAATAATTAGCACTTAGTCGTTTCCGACTCTTGGCATCATAGCGCCTATTCTGCGCTATGGTGTCGGGCGTTGGTTAGATGATGTGGGTGCATAATATTATTCGAGTAACTTGCGAAACAAAGTTCACATAGTACTTTGGATTGCGGTGTGTATGCTTGGTTTATTCTCGCATGTGCGCGCGCAAGGTCCACCACCACGTCAATGTGTTGGAGGTAAGGCGGTCTTTGCTGTTAGCGGAGATTCAGCCTCTACATTCCGATATAGCATCACGGGTGGCGTGTTCCTCGACACGACAAGAAACGACAGTCTTGTGGTGCAGTGGAATATGGAGGGCGGTCTGCAAACCATCGGTGTGCAGGAAGTGAATATAGCAGGTTGCGAGGGCGATTGGGTGTTTATGCACGTTGACGTGCGAGGAACACCGTTCGTGCTGACAGACGAACAACGCTCGGTTTGCACGGGAACAGCATTCCCGGATATCAATCCGAAGTTATTCAAGAGCGTGAAAGGACTTCCCGAAACGGGAACGAAAACATTCACACAGCCCGGCGAATACAAACTTGTTGTCGAAGATATGTTTGGATGTAAGTTCAAAGAAACCATCAAAGTAACTCCGTGCACACGGAGCTACAACACATCCGGAAAGGAGGTTAAAGAATGAAAGCCATAGTCGAAAAATATGTGAAAACCCTGTGTATGCTTGTTGCATTGCTTTTGATTTCTGCAGAAGGAAAAGCAGAAAATCGCTATGCTACGAACCAAGCAACACTTGAAACCGCCCTGAAAAATGCGGTTGCAGGAGATGTTGTTTATATTAGTGCGGGGAATTATACCAACCCTCCGATACTGTATTATATTCCGCCGGATCAAGGCGGAGGTACACAAGACCCTACTTTTTACATCAATGCCGGCGTAACTATTATCGGCGGATACGGAGGAGGACAAACAACTATCACCGGAAATGGTGCGGTAAATCTATTTACCTTGCAACCCGGTGCAGGTACTACACAGATTAGCGGGATTACGTTTAATAATTCCAACCCGTCAGGGAATACAGGCTATCCGGACGGCAGGAGTACAATTTCCAGAGGTGGTGCTATTCTCGGCAGAAACGGTGTGAATGTGGTAATTGACAATTGTTCGTTCACGGCAAGTGCAAATGCTCAAAATGCTGGTGGTGGTGCTATCTATGTGGGAGGAAATTCCAATCTACAGATAAGCAATTCAACGTTTAGCAACTGTTCGAGCAATGGTGGTGTCGGTGGTGCACTTATGATTGAGAACTCCACAGCCGAGATGACTAACTGCAAAATACACAACAGTTCGGCACAATTAGGAGGCGCATTCTATATTAGTGGTGGCACATTAACAGCTACGGATTGCAATATCTATGAAAATGCTGTTACAGGAGGTGGTAGAGGAGGCGCAGGCTACCTTGCAAACAATTCTACCGTAACAATGAACCATTGTGCAATTACGAACAATGTATCTTCACTTGGTGGAGCAGGTTTCTCTCTGGATAATACCAATAATAAATTGACTTTAAACAACTGCACGCTCGCCGGAAATAGCAACACCGGCGGTCAATACAACGGTGCCGGTGCCATTGATGGAGGACAAAATAGTGAAGTCAATATTGTTGGTTCGGTCATCGCAGGAAACGACAACGGCGGACAAGGAGGTGACGAATTGCCGGACGGAAGCAATATTGAGGATAGTTTTGTAGGCGATGAGATTATCATCAACACAGACACTTCAAAATGTAATCCTTGTGTGATTGGAGGTATTGATCCCGATTCGGTTGTTCAGATTGGAGATAGCGGAAATGTAACGATTGTGGTTCCACCCGAAATCGTTATCATTGATGAGGACGGCGACACAACAAAATTTGTTGTTACCGACCCCACAGACACGGCAACAGGACCTATCATTCAAGACCCTGAACCAATTACACTAACCTTGTATCTAACAGCAAGCGACACCGTGGTTTGCGAGGGCGATGCAACGAATTTCTTCTTACAGATCTCTGAAGCCGTCGGGAGTGCGACGTTCAAACTGTATAGAATTGACAATGGAACCAAAATACAGCTGGCATCTACCGAAAGCTCCGGAACTACCGTAACATTCGTGTTTGTTCCACGAGCGAAAGCGTATGACAGATATGTGGGCGAGGTCGTCCAGGACGGAACTACGCGAGGAGAAAGCAATGAACGGATTGTTGCAATTATCCCAAAATCAACAGCGAGTAAGATCGGACATTCGGAAAACGTAACAAATGAGGGGAATTAACGTATAATAGACAATTACGAATTAACAATTAACAATTAACACGATAATAGCAGGGGGATTGCGGAACAAGTCCGCAATGACGAGATGAAAACAACTAAACAACTAAACAACTAAACAGTTAAACAACTAAACAAATCAACAGTTAAACAGTTAAACAGTTAAACAACATAATGGCTCTAAACAAGTCACATATAATCAAATTAGCAATAGCGCTCCTGATAGCGTTGCCAGCCGTTCTACACGCTCAAGTGTGGCCTAAGTCCGGTATGCAAGGCGATGGCTCTATGGCAAACCCCTGGCAGATTAAGACTGCCGAGGATTTGCATGCGCTGTCTATGTATGTGAATGAGAGTCAAGAAAATGCGGATGCAACAGAAGGCAAACACTACCGCATTACAAACGACATAGACCTGACCAATCTTTTGGCAGGAAATCCACTTGGATGGCAACCTATCGGACATATCGAAGATGTTCTCGGGTTCACACGCCTCGCATTCAAGGGTTATATGCACGGAGGCGGACACGTTATTTCGGGCTTGCGCATCAACCGCTACGACCCGCAAGGAAATCATCCGGAACACTTTGGTATTGGTCTGTTCGGAGTGATTGAAAATGCGACTATCGACAGTTTGGGCGTTCAAGTGGAAAAAGGCGACAGCGTGAGAGGCGATGTCTTTACCGGTATTTTGGTGGGCTACGCTTATTGGAACAATACCATTGAAGAATGCTATGTGAAAGGCACTGTGAGCGGTCAGTTGCACGTGGGCGGAATGGTTGGCTTCCTTTCGGGTAGTCATATCCGGAATTGCTACGCAGTGGTGGACGTGTATGGAGATAGTGAACATACCGGCGGTCTTGTGGGAGAAATATATTACGGAGGATCAGTGAGATATGCATACGTATCGGGCACTGTGAAAGGACATTTGTCGGTTGGAGGAATAACCGGCTACTTGCGCTATCAATCGGCTGTGGTTGAGAACGTTGTAGCAGTAAACAGTTTGGTTGAAGGTTTGGATAAAGTGGGAAAAGTTATCGGAGAAAATACCGATGCAAGTTTGAATATCTCGAGTTCATATTCAAACAGCGATATGGCAAGAGTTGGCGATGGTGGCTACTATGCGGGCGTTGGAACGATTCCGACCCAACTCACAGGCGATGCTTTCTACAGAAGAAGAGCAAATTGGACAGGAGAACCATGGAACTTCCCGACAGTATGGGTCAGCACGCCCGACAAACACCCGGTTTTGAGTTGGGAAGGTGTTGAATATACGCACCGTATCACAGCAACAGCGGGCAGCAACGGAGCGATCACTCCTACGGGAGCAAACTTAGTTAAACACGGTACGGATATGGTGTTTGAAATTACACCGAATACCGGATATAGAATTGACAGTGTAATTATTAACGGAATTCATAGAGGTGCTATGCCACGCTATACATTTAGGAATGTAATGGGCGACAGCTCTATTCTTGTTAAATTTTCATATATTAAAGAGGTATATACACCAAAACCACCGATTGCTCTGAATACCAATAATTACGGAGCAACGTTGAGCCAATGGATTTTGAGTTCCGACAGTTTAGGTGTTTGGACTTGGGAAGACGGTAGTGTTGTTCCTCCGTTCAGCAACAGCGGATATACCGCAGTGTTCACGCTGAATGAGCCGGATCTCTACAGATTGGCACCCAATACCGGTAGAGCAACGGTGGCTGTAACCGTAACCGTACCGCTTGTTGAGCCAAAGGTTCGTATCAATGGAGAATTTGTAGATCTCAATAATGATGTGTTTGCTGCGGAAGTGGATTGTGGTATCAACTCGCTTGATCTCGAAATCAGCGCAGGAACTTTCGATACCATTGTAATTTCTAATGAAAAACAAAATACATATACGTGGGATTTAACGCATTATGGCGATAACGAGATTGATTTCTATGTTACAACCGTAAACGGATACAAACGAACTTTCCACATTATTGTCAATAAGAAGATACCGTTTGAAGAGATTGTTCGTATGCGTTGGAACAACACGCTCACAGTGATCAACAATCCTGCGAACAACGGAGGTTTTGAGTTCGACACGTATAAATGGTTTATCAACGGTGTGGAATCCGGCACGAATCAATCGTGGTCTGCAGGTCGCAACGGCGAGCATATCAACACCTCTGATGTGTTCCGTTTGGAACTCACAGCGAAAGGTGTTCATGGAATTTTGAACAGTTGTGAAAGTCGTATAACGTTGCAAAACACGAACAGTTCGGTATATCCGAATCCTGTTGAGCAAGGCGGAACGGTTTATATTTCAACCGGTATTGAGGCTGCGCAGCTGAAAGATGCGAAGATAGATGTGTATGATCTCAGCGGTAATTTGGTGGAATCCATAGCCGTGAGCAATCGCATTGAAAGCGCACGTGCTCCGTTCATAGATGCTTCGTTGTCCGAAGTTTCCGGAAGCAACGCTACAACGGAAGTATCACGCATTCCTGTCTATATCAAATACCTGCGAGGACCTTACGTCTTGATTTTACGAGGTCCCGACGGAATGAAACAGGAATTTAAGATTGTGGTGAAATAGGGGTTAATGAATTGTTTTCAAAATAGAATTATCCGGTTGTAAAAAATAAAGGCGACGTGTAAACGTCGCCTTTATTTTTTATTCGAGAGTTGTTTTGGGACGGGTTAAAACCCGCCTCCACATTATTTCACCTCCTCAAAATCCGCATCCGAAACGTTGTCGTTTGGAGAGGATGTATCGGCAGTGCCTTGATTTTGGGCGTTTCCGAAAGGATTCGCAGCATCGCCGAAGGGATTCTGTGCGTTGCCCTCTTGTGTGGCTTTGTACATCTCTTCGGATGCAGCCGTCCACGCAGCTGTCAGCTTTTCGAGAGCAGGCTCGATTTTGCTCAAATCTTTGCTTTCTTCAGCCTCTTTCAGCTCTTTCAGTGCATCTTCAATTGGCGTACGTTTCTCGGCAGAGATTTTTTCGCCGTATTCTTTGAGTTGTTTTTCCGTTTGGAAAATCATTGCACTTGCGGAGTTGAGTTTATCTGCTTCGTCTTTTGCCTTTTTGTCAGCATCTGCATTCGCTTCAGCCTCAGCTTTCATACGCTTGATTTCGTCTTCCGAAAGTCCGGACGAAGCCTCAATGCGGATCTGTTGCGACTTGCCTGTGCCTTTATCCAATGCAGACACGTGCAAGATTCCGTTGGCATCAATGTCGAACGTTACTTCGATTTGCGGCACTCCACGCGGTGCGGAAGGAATACCATCCAAGTGGAAACGTCCGATCGTCTTGTTGTTCGCCGCCATAGGACGTTCGCCTTGCAAAACGTGGATCTCAACAGATGGCTGATTGTCGGCAGCCGTCGAGAATACCTGCGATTTCTTCGTAGGAATCGTTGTGTTAGATTCAATCAATTTCGTCATCACTCCGCCCATCGTTTCAATACCTAAGGAAAGTGGCGTTACGTCGAGCAACAGCACGTCTTTCACTTCACCTGTCAACACAGCACCTTGAATAGCTGCACCAAGTGCAACAACTTCATCGGGATTCACGCCTTTCGACGGAGTTTTTCCAAAGAATTTTTCCACAAGAGTTTGAATGGCAGGAATACGTGTTGAACCACCTACCAAAATCACATCGTCGATGTCAGACGCTTTCATACCGGCATCCGCCAAAGCCTTTTTGCAAGGCTCAATACAACGTTGAATCAAACTGTCGTTGATTTTCTCAAACTCCGCACGCGAAAGTGTTTTCACCAAGTGTTGCGGAATACCGTCCACCGGCATAATATAGGGAAGATTGATTTCCGTAGAAGTTGAACTCGACAATTCGATTTTCGCCTTTTCCGCAGCCTCTTTCAAGCGTTGAAGAGCCATCGGGTCTTTACGTAAGTCGATGCCTTTGTCTTTTTGAAACTCATCGGCAAGCCAATTGATGATGTTTTGGTCGAAGTCATCGCCACCAAGGTGCGTATCGCCATTGGTTGATTTCACTTCAAAAACGCCATCGCCCAATTCGAGAATAGAAATGTCGAACGTTCCACCACCCAAGTCGAACACAGCGATTTTACTGTCGGCGTGCTTTTTATCCATGCCGTAAGCCAAAGCAGCAGCAGTCGGCTCATTGATGATACGGCTTACTTTCAAGCCTGCGATTTCGCCGGCTTCTTTCGTTGCCTGACGTTGTGCATCGTTGAAGTAGGCAGGAACAGTGATAACGGCTTCCGATACGGTTTGTCCGAGATAATCCTCTGCGGTTTTCTTCATTTTTTGAAGCACCATCGCTGAGATTTCTTGAGGAGTGTAGGACTTTCCGTCAATTTCAACGGTTGCCATATTGTTTTTGCCCGCTTTGATTTCGTAGGGCACACGAGAAATTTCGTTTTTCACTTGCTCCATAGTTTCGCCCATAAAGCGTTTGATAGAAAAAACGGTTTTCTTAGGATTGGTGATCGCCTGACGTTTTGCAGGGTCACCCACTTTACGTTCGCCTCCATCGACAAACGCCACCACTGAAGGTGTTGTTCTGCGACCTTCGTTGTTTGTTATTACAACGGATTCATTCCCTTCCATCACTGCTACGCAGGAGTTCGAGGTTCCAAGGTCAATTCCAATAATTTTTGCCATAGTATTTTGTTTTTTTTAATTACAGTTTTTTATAACGCTTAACGTTTATCAAAACGTGTACCAAAAAATAAATAATGACAAAATGGCATATTGTTGGAGGTAATGCTTTGAATTACTGCTTCAAAACCTCCATCGCTTTTTGGAAATCATCGTCCAAAGGCAGATAGATAGGGAAGTATCCTTGATCGCCGTACAAATTGCGGGCGATACAGGCTTTTAAGAGTGTTTTTAGCCGGTTGCCGTGAAGTTCTATGCTACGTGGATCGGGCTCTAATCCGTTGGAGTTCGCATACGTGATGAGTCCCTCGAACAGCGTTTGCGAAACCTTGAATTTTCTTTGAAAATCCTTGATTTCCGGATAGGTCTTCAACAGCGAGGAACGATGTTCATTGCTGTAATTGAATGCGTAGCGATAGGTAAGTCCTCGATGCGACAAAATGTTCATATATACGTAAGTCGTATCTTGTTTATAAGGCACATACACATCGGGAATAATACCTCCACCACCGTAAACCGCATGACCTTTGGGTGTTATGAATTTTTGTGTAGTATCAATTTTCAGACTGTCGAAAGAGAGCAATTCAACATTGTTGATTCGCTTCATAAATTCCGCTTCAAAATCCTGTTGTCCTTGCGTATAGGGGTATTGAATGCAACGTCCGGTGGGTGTGTGATAGCGTGCAACCGTCAGTCGGATGAATGCGCCATTGCTGAGTTTGATTTGTTCTTGTACCAAACCTTTTCCGAACGAACGACGTCCGATGATGGTTCCGTGATCGTTGTCTTGCAAAGCCCCTGCGATGATTTCGCTCGCAGATGCGGAGAATTCGTTGATCAATACCGCCACAGATTTATTTTCAAAATTTCCGTAGTTTGTTGCGAAAGCCTCTTGTTTCGGGCGATTCAGCCCTTCGGTATAAACAATCAATTGCCCATTCGACAAAAACTCATCAGCAACATTAATGGCTTCGTGCAAAAAACCGCCACCATTATCCCGCAAATCAAAAATCAACTTCTGCATACCTTGTTCGTTCAAGTGTTCCAGAGCTTTTTGAATTTCGTCGGAGGTGGTTGCGGAAAACTTACTGAGTTTGATATAGCCGATAGAATCGTCGATCATAAAAGCCACATCCACGCTGTATGTTGGTATAGCATCTCGCGTGATGCTGAATTTTAGGGGTTTAGGAATGCCTGTGCGAAGAATTTCCACATCCACCGTAGTGCCTTTTTTCCCTTTCAGTCGTTTCATCACATCATCTGTGGGCATCTGCACGCCTGCAATGGGAATATCATTCACCCGAACGATTTTATCTCCTGCCAAAATTCCAACTCTTTCGGAAGGTCCGCCGGATATGGGTTGCATAATCGTTACCGTATCGTCGATCATCTGAAATTGCACGCCGATACCGTCGAATTTTCCCTGCAAATCCTCGTCTGCTTCTTTGGCTAAAACAACGGGAAGATAGGCGGAATGCGGATCTAATGATCTCAACATTGCATCAATTGCAGCCTCATCGAGTTTCGAAACGTCTAAAGTATCCACATAATTATGCAGGATGAGTTGTTTGATTTGGTCAATGTTTCCGGAGGGAATGCTTTGGGGCACAGCCCATTGCACAAGCTTTGTTCCAATGAGTACGCCAAAAGCCAAAAAAAATGCGTAATATATCCAAGAAGTTTTCTTCATCGTTCACATAAATTAGTTTGCAAAAATCGTAAAAAAAAACGAGAAATCCAAAAAAAACGTAAAAAATATTTTTTTTATTGTTATTTTTGAATAAAAATTTGGCATTTTCAAAAAAAAATCGTATCTTTGCACTCCAATTTTTGAAAAGAATAAAAAACAACGAACAATATGAAAGCTGAAATTCATCCTAAAGATTACAGATTGGTAGTATTCAAAGATATGTCGAACGACCACGCATTCTTAGGCAAATCTACCGTTTCTGCGCGCGAAACTATCAAATGGGAAGACGGAAACGAGTATCCCTTGGTAAAATTGGAAATCTCCAGTGCATCCCACCCGTTCTTCACAGGAAAAGTGAAATTGGTCGATACGGCAGGTCGTGTGGACAAGTTTATGAATAAATACAAAAAGTATTCTACAGATAAAAAATAATTTTTTCAACGTTGAAGTTTTATAAAAAGGGTTTAATCGTTGATTAGACCCTTTTTTATTCAATAGTCTAAAATCATTCTTTCAGGAGGTCAATACCTATTCCGCACTGCAAACATCTTCTCTTTTCGCAGTATTGCTTTTTCAGCATCAACAATCCTTGACTGTCGGATGCGTTGTTTGCAGGCATTCCGCAATCGCCCCATTGACGGACAATTCGGTTGTTTTCGCAGGGTAATTCTTGCAGAAAACGCAATGCTGTGTCGCACAAATCCGGCTTGTCGCGCAACTTCCCGAAAGCAAACAAAAACGGAATAAGCGTATTGATAAAAATGAGATGACGTGCGGATTCGCCCAATTCCTTTGATTTTTCAACGGATGTTCTGTCAAAAACATAGTGTGTTTGCCAATAGTCAGATGTTTGCACATTCAATAATTGCATTCCATCTTCTATTGTTTGAATGTGTAGAAAGTCTTGAAAAATCTGTGTTCTCCGATGAATGAGTGATGCAAAAAATGCCAATCGTAAGGTTGGAAAAGAGCAGGGACGCAAACGCAGAAATTTCACCAATCCCTCTGTAATCGGGAGTAATTTGAATTTCTGTTGAAGAAATGCATACTCTTCTTGCAAGGCTTGCGGATAGGCATCCGTAAACGTTTCATTCAGCAATTGGGCTTGTCCGAACAGCATTGCTTCTATTTGAAATCGGTTATCTGCGTGCTTTTGCAGAAATTTCAAAGGCGTTCGTTTGGCGATTTGATAAAACGCTTCCGCATTGATGCGCAAACCGAAACTGCGCAACAGATATTGATAAAACGTTTCTTCCCACGAGTTGAGATTGTACGCCAGATCGACTAAAATTTCATTCACATTTTCTTCCAAACGCTCAATGTTCAATCTCTCCAAAAACAGAATACGTCTGCTTTCCGGAATGTTTTGCAATTGTTTCTGACACGCTACAAAGTCGTTGTTTTTTTGCCAATTTTGATAGGTTTCATACACATTCGGGGGAAATTTTCCTTGTATGGTACACGTTGGAATATCCGTGCCAATCAAGCGTTTCACGCAAACATCGTCTTCAAAAACAACGTGCAAGATGACGGTGTTATAGGCAGGGTCGTGCTGGTGTTGATGAGCATACCAATCGGAGCTTTTGATATGAATCTCCACATTGCCTGCCCAAAGCGTGTTTCCGATACGAATGCGTGCATCCGAAAAATCCGGACCGCCATCGGTATTATGAAATCCGGGCTTCAAAACTTCAATAGTTTCGCCTTTGTTCGTCTGCAATGGAGTGTTCCAGATTTGAAACCTCCAAATGTAGTGTAGAAAATCTTCAGTCATTGTTTGGTTGTAGAGTTGTTGAATTGTTTATATTTTTGTACGTTTTTTTACATTATTTAAATCCTATTGGGGTTCTGTTTTCGTATAATTTCTTTTGAGTTGTAAGTTCTTCCAAAATACTGAAGACTTCGGAGAAATTAGTGTTTGTAGAGTGCATAAAATCTTCTAATTTTGCGCTGAGTTCTGCATAATTCAAGGTATATTGCCGAAGAGCAACAAATGCACGCATAATAGCGATATTGGCAGCAATAGCGATTGGACTGCGTATGACACCTGAAAGCATTGCGACACCTTGTTCTGTGAAAGCGTATGGCAAATACCTAATCCCTCCATGTAAACTTGAGGTGCATTTTTTGCACCTCAAGATTGTATCATACTCATTTCGTGCCAACTGAAACATAAAATCTGATGGGAAACGTTCGATATTTTGATTTACCGCTCGTTTCAAATACTTCGTTTCAACTTGATAAAGTTCAGCAAGGTCATAATCCATCATCACTCGAAGTTCTCTGATTTCGTGAATTTTCTGAAAGACAGGCTGAATGACCGATGGATTGATGTTTTGAATAGATGTGTTCATTTTTTTTGTTTTTTATTATATATGTAGGGCGGGGTTTGCCCGCCCTACATATATAACGGGGAAAAATCGATTTTCGTATAAAAAACCTGCAAAAAAGGGTGTTTTTGTTGAAAACTTTTTGAAAATTGTTAATAACCCTATTTTTGTTTCGTTTTTTTTGAGAGCAAAATAATGAAGACAATGACGAATAAAAAAAAACGGAACGCTTTGACGTTCCGTTTTTTTTATGTGCCGTGCAGAAATTTTATTCCGGCAACATCACGACTTCAATCATATTCTTTTGTTTCAAGATTTCGCTTGCAAGGTTTTGAATCGCTTGAGCATCGGTTTTGCTGAACGTGGTTTCCCAATTGCTATGTGTGTCTTGTCCATACATATAGTAATTGGTCAGAACTCCTCTCCAATAGGCATTTTCCTTTTGATTTTGCTCGAACCGTGATTTCATATTTTCACTGCTCTTTTGCATGTCTTCGGCAAGAGGTCCGTTTTCGGCAATTTTCTTCAATTCATCGTGTACAACACCCACGAGTTCGTCCATCATTTTAGGATCGGTATCGAAAGAAATCGACAGCGTGAAACGTTCTTTCGGAGTTTCGGAAATGTAGGCACTCACACCTGTTCCGTAGGTACCGCCACGTTTCTCACGGATCTCTTCCGTATAGCGCAAGCGCAAGATACGTCCCAGATAATCCATAGCCATATTATTTTCAAGATTTCCAAGCATTTCACCCGTGTAGTAGATACGCACAGTTGCTTTGGAAACAGACATATTGCGTGTGAAATGACGTTTCACTTCGCCATTGACCGGATATAAATTGTTATCCTTGAAATCCTCTTTTTTATTGCCTTTAAGACCTCCCAAATACTTTTCAATCAAAGGTTTTGCTGTTTTAGGATCAATGTTTCCAACAAAAGTAAATGTGAATGCCCCCGGATTTGCAAAACGTTGCATATACACTTCTTTGATTTTAGCGTAGTTAAGTTTGTCGAAATCGGCATCAGTCATTGCTTGTACACGAGGATTGTAGTTGTTCAGCAAGCTGATCACGGTGTCGGACAAAGTCGTTGCAGGATTTGCATTGCGGTTTTTGAAACCGTTGCGCATATTTGCCACAGCAAGGTCGAACTCATCTTGTCCCACACGTGGAGCCGTGAAATAGAGATAAGTCAGTTGCAACATCGTTTCGAGGTCTTTCGGAGAACAATGTCCGTTCATGTGTTGTGCAAGTTCGGAAATACTCGGAGATACACCGATTTTCTTACCTGCCAACATTTTGTTCAAGGTTGTTCTGTTAAATTCGCCAACACCTGAATTTGCAACCACACCGAGCACATTTCTCGTTGCAGCCCAATCTTCTTGCGAAAGCAAAGAAAGTCCACCCCAAGAAAATCCACTCATAGAAATCTCATCTTGCATAAAAGTTGTGGGTTTCAGAACAATTTTCATGCCGTTGCTCAAAGTCCATTCGGTTGCTCCTAACTCTTTGTTTTCAACGGTTTTGGAAACTTTTCCGGCTTTGGGAGCTTTGGCGATGAGCGGTTTGTCGGTTGCCACATCTTCGTAGGGAGTGAGCTGTTTTTTCTCTACTCCGTACATCACAATCATCAGCATTTCATCATCAGGCAGAGCAACATCGGCTTTATCCGGACCGGATGCGTAAACAATCGTGTTCGGTCCAAACACAACCATTTCTTGAATACGCTTGTTCAATTCGTCAACTTGAATGGTTGCATCTAATTTCTTTGCGAGATTTAGACTTTGTTCTTCATTCATTATAGGCGTGTTATACATGAAATGATTGTATGCTGCACCTCTGTATTGTCCGTGATTTTTACTTCCACGTTCTGCAAAATTGCTTTCATAGCTTTGCATTTGATTGGCTTTTGCACGACTGAGTTCACTCGCTGTAAAGCCGAAACGACGGGCTTGTTCAACGATGGTCAGAGCTTGGTCGAAACCGGCTGTGAGGTCGTTGTTTTTCGCAGCCATAGACATATAAAACACTTCGCGATCTCCAACGAGAGAGCCAATGCCGATGCGCGCACCGGTGAATTTAGCATCGGGAAGTTGGGCAGCCTCGCTCAAACGTGCGTTGAGCATCTGTGCAATATAACTGTGAACCGTATTGTAACGAACAGATTCTTCGGTGTTACGGCTCTCTTTGCCATATTTTTCGGGGAATTTGATGTAAATACTTGCGCTATTGCTCGTCAATTCAGCCTCTTTGTAAACATTCGTGATGGGTTCAATGTTATCCGGAATGTTAAATTCGGGCTTAACTTTTGGATTTGCAGGATTTTTAATCGTAGAGAACAGATTCTTTACTTTGTTCTCCATTTGATCGAGGTCAAAATCTCCAACAATCACAACCGCTTGCAGGTTCGGACGATACCAATCGTGATAGAAATCCAAAATGTCTTTTTGCGTGAAATTGTTGATGATAGACGTGTCGCCGATAACGCTGCGTGTTGCGTAGGGCGTTCCCATATAGAGTGTTCTGTACATTTCAAAGGAATTACGTCTTCCTGCTGTACGTCCGGTGCGCCATTCCTCACGGATAACGCCACGTTCGGCATCCAATTCTTCTTGTTCGCAAAGAATGTTTCCGCTCCAATCGTGCAAAATCAAAAGGCAGGTGTCGATGATGCCTTCACGAAGCAAAGGAACGTCTGTAAGCATATATTGCGTAAGCGTTTGACCGGTTGAAGCATTGATATTACCTCCAAACGAACAGCCAATGCTTTGCATATATTCCAACATGCTTTTCTTCGGGAAGTGTGTCAATCCGTTGAAAGCCATGTGTTCGAGGAAGTGTGCAAGACCGTTTTGATTGTGTGTTTCGTGAACTGCTCCGATGTCGTGAGCAATCCAAAAACAAGCCTTGCCTTCGGGTTTTGCATTCTTACGAATGTAATACTTCATTCCGTTTTCGAGTGTTCCCATACGCCACGCAGGGTCAACGGGAGTAGGAGTTTGGGCGTTCATACCCATCACACTGATTGTGAGTGCAAGGGTCGCCAAGATGAGATGTTTCTTCATTTTTTTTGTTTTGATTTTTATTTGTATATTTTTTTTTAATTGTTTAACTGATGGGGCACAAAATTTTATGTCTTCACTTAATTATTTCCATTCAACAGGCAAAACGCCATTTTCCTGCAAATAGGCATTGCATTGTGAAAAATGTTTGCATCCGAAAAAACCCCGATATGCAGATAGCGGAGAAGGGTGTACGGATTTTAGGATTAGATGTTTAGATGCGTCTATCAAACGCTGTTTGGATTGGGCGTGGCTTCCCCAAAGCATAAAAACCAAATGCTCACGCTCTTCGGAAAGCTTTTGAATAACAAAGTCTGTAAAACGCTCCCAGCCTTGATTTTGGTGGGATAGGGGAGTGTGTGCGCGAACGGTCAACGTAGTGTTCAGCAAGAAAACGCCTTGCTTTGCCCAGCGTTCCAAATTTCCCGAAGAAGGAACAGGAATGCTCAAATCATCGGATATTTCCTTGAAGATATTTTGTAATGAAGGTGGAAAAGCAATTCCATCCGGCACAGAAAAGCACAATCCGTGCGCTTGTCCAACACCGTGATACGGATCTTGCCCCAAAATAACCACTTTCACATGGTTGAAAGGAGTTAGGTTAAATGCATTGAATATCAACTTATTTGGCGGATATGTTATTTGTTTTTGCTGTTCCGTACGCAAAAAATTGCGCAACGCATCCATATACTCTTGCTCAAATTCATTTTGTAAGACTGCTAACCACGAGGGGTCAATTTGCACTGCCATCCGTTCACTTTTTTTTGCAAAGTTACGATTTTTTTTGTAACTTTGCAAGATTATTATTTAACAATCGATGAAAAAATTTGTTCAAATCGTGTGTATTGTTTTGCTTCTGGGCATTTTAACAATATCTTGCGCATCAAGCAAAAGATCGCAAGTGAGTTGTCCGGCTTACGGAACCAAGTCTAACGGCTACGAACGCTTGCCTTATTAAACGAAATGTATAGAGCAATTCGATATCTGTGCATGATAGCCGTTCTATTCTCTTCTATTTCCGCATTTTCACAGGTGGAAGTGGTTGAGGATTTGGTCGTTGAAACCGAACTCAAATTGTTCCGACAAAATGCGTTTTTCGGACAGATTCACAGTGGCGGTTTTGGATTTGGCTATCGCTATGGCAAGATTAAATCCATTACACGAAATACTTTTCAAGAATTTGAATTTCTAAAAGATAAGCACCCAAAAGCAGAAAAACGTCCGGGTATGAATTCGGCAGGATTATCCCGCCGATACATCTATGGAGGATTGAATCAACTCTATGTGCTACGATACGGGTTTGGCATACAGCGCATCTTGAACGAAAAGCCCTATTGGGGCGGACTTCAAGTGGATTGTATCTTTGCAGGAGGTGCCGCATTAGGGCTTGCAGTTCCGCAATATCTGCACATCCGATACCCCGATCCACACAATAGTGCGGCAGGTGTTGAAGCCTATTACAGGGAAAACGAAAGATACGACGAAAACAATCCGATGCACAACGATTGGCAATACATCGACGGAGCAGGGAAACTATTCTCCGGAGTGTGGCATCTGCGCCCTTATCCGGGTGTTTATGCCCGATTCGGATTCAATTTCGACTTCGGAAAATATCAAGAAAAGGTCAATTCCATCGAAGTAGGAGCAATGATTGATGTGTTCCCCATTCCCGTCCCAATGATGGCTTTTTCGGATAGGAATTTTTTCTTCGCAAACTTCTATCTTGCTTACCATTTTGGCAAAAGAAAATAAATTTTGCAAATCACGTTTTTTTTTGTATCTTTGCATCTCTTAATTTTCTCAAATCGTCAATAATTAAATACTAAAAAAATATGGCAAAATTCAAAGGCGAGATCGTTATCGATGTCGAAAAATGCAAAGGTTGCGAAGTATGCGCACCTGCTTGTGCGTTGGATGTTATCGGGTTTTCCCCAAAGGTAAACGCAAAAGGTTACAACTACGCAGTTATGGAAAAACCCGATGCTTGCATCGGTTGTGCAAATTGCGCAGTGGTTTGTCCGGATGGTGTAATCACGGTTTACAAAGCAAAAGTTGAATAATAAAAAAAACAGATAATGCAAAAAGAATTTAAATTGATGAAAGGAAACGAAGCCGTTGCAGAAGCAGCGATTCGTGCAGGTTGCGATGGTTATTTCGGATATCCGATCACTCCTCAATCGGAAGTGATGGAATATCTGATGGCGGAACAACCTGAAAAACGTACGGGAATGGTTGTTCTTCAAGCGGAATCCGAAGTGGCTGCTATCAACATGGTTTACGGTGGTGCGGCTTGTGGAAAACGTGTGATGACATCGTCGTCAAGTCCCGGAATTTCTCTGAAACAAGAGGGAATTTCGTATCTCGCCGGTGCGGAACTGCCTTGCTTGATTTTGAATGTTGTTCGTGGAGGTCCGGGATTGGGAACCATTCAACCTTCACAATCCGATTATTTCCAGTCTGTTAAAGGTGGTGGACACGGAGATTATCACATGATTGTTCTCGCTCCGGCATCTGTTCAAGAAATGGCGGATTTCGCAGTATTGGGTTTCGACTTATCGTTCAAATATCGCACTCCATCGCTGATTCTTTCAGACGGTGTGATTGGTCAGATGATGGAAAAAGTCGTTCTTCCCGAACAACGTCCTCGCTTTACGGAGGCGGAAATTCGCAAGAACACGCCTTGGGCAGCCATCGGAAAAACTGCCGATCGCGAGCATAACATCATCACTTCGCTCGACTTGGATTCCAACAAACAGGAAATTCACGTGAACGAACTGAAGAAAAAATACGATCTCATCGAACAAAACGAAGTGCGCTACGAAACTATCAACTGCGACGATGCAGAGTATGTTATCGTGGCTTACGGTTCAAGTGCGCGCATCAGCCAAAAGGCGATGGATATTCTTCGTGCAGAGGGCGTTAAAGTAGGGCTTCTGCGTCCGATTACCCTGTTCCCATTCCCGAAAAAACCGATTGCCGATTTGGCGAAAAAAGTGAAAGGCTTTTTGACGGTGGAAATGAGCTTGGGACAAATGGTTGAAGATGTGAGATTAGTCGTAAATGGTCAAACCAAAGTGGAACACTTCGGTCGTGTAGGTGGAATTATCCCTACTCCCGACGAAGTTGTAAACGCTGTTAAATCAATTATGTAAGGAGGTTTTATTTATGTCAAGTATAGCAACAAAAGAAAATTTGGTTTATAAGAAAACCGACTTACTCACCGACAAGGTGTTGAGTTATTGTCCGGGCTGTGGTCACGGAGTTGTACACCGTGTGGTTATGGAAGTTTTGGACGAAATGGGCTTACAGGATAAGACGATCGGTATTGCTCCTGTGGGCTGTTCCGTATTGGCTTATGAGTTTATGAATGTGGATATGGTTCAAGCCGCACACGGTCGTGCTCCGGCATTGGCATCGGCGATCAAACGCCTGTTGCCCGAAAAAACGGTGTTTACCTATCAAGGCGACGGCGATTTGGCTGCCATCGGTACGGCGGAAACTATTCACGCCTGCAACCGTGGAGAAAACATTGTGATGATTTTCGTGAACAACGGAATCTACGGTATGACCGGAGGACAAATGGCTCCGACTACCCTTCCGGGTATGAAATCTGCTACATCGCCCTACGGACGTGATGTTGCAACAATGGGTAACCCGCTGAAAATTACGGAAATGATTGCACAATTGGACGGTGTCTATATGTGTGCACGCCACTCTGTACATACGCCGGGCAATGTGCGTAAACTCAAAAAAGCAGTTCGTCAAGCATTTGAAAATCAAGCAAACAATAAAGGTGTATCTTTCCTCGAAATTGTGTCGAATTGCAATTCCGGTTGGAAAATGACGCCGAATGCCGCTAACAAATGGATGGAGGAAAACATGTTTCCGGTTTATCCGTTGGGCGACATTAAGATTGATGGAAAGATGCTGAAATAGCCCGTCAACAAATAAACAAATCAACGAATCAACAACTAAACAATTAAGAAATGACAGAAGAAATCATTATAGCAGGCTTTGGAGGTCAAGGTGTTTTGTCGATGGGCAAAATTTTGGCATATTCCGGAGCGATGGAAAATAAGGAGGTGAGTTGGATGCCTTCTTATGGTCCTGAGATGCGCGGAGGAACTGCCAATGTGTCGATTGTTGTAAGCGATGAACGTATCAGTTCGCCCGTTATCAATAAATTTGACACAGCGATTATCCTCAATCAGCAATCGTTAGACAAGTTTGAGCAATCCGTGAAACCGGGAGGCTACATGCTTTACGACCCTAATGGAATCATCAATCCGCCCACACGAAAAGACATCAACATCTATTCGATTGAAGCCACTGCAAAAGCCGCAGATCTCGGGCTTGCAAAGGTTTTCAATATGATTGTGTTGGGAGGATATTTGAAACTCAAACCGATTGTAGGCGGAGAATTTATTCGCAAAGGTTTGGAGAAATCCTTGCCCGAACGCCATCACAAATTGATTCCCGAAAACGAAAAAGCCATCGAAATAGGGAAAGATTTAGTGAAAGAGGTGCAAAAAGTTTAGTTTTTTTGCAAAAAACTTGTAAGATTGCAAATTTTTTTGTACCTTTGCAATCTTATTTTCGGGATGTAGCTCAGCCCGGTAGAGTCCACGTCTGGGGGGCGTGTGGTCGCAAGTTCGAATCTTGTCATCCCGACAGCTGAGAAAAAGCCTTCGCAAAATACTTGTGAAGGCTTTTTTTAGTTCCACATAAACTTATACAAAACGAACACCTAACCAATTTTTTTGGGAAAAGTTACTCATCCTCAAAAATAACTCCAATTCGAACGGTGTCTTTTTTGGGGGATTTCTTTTGAGGTGCGGAATTTACGATACTGTCCGACTTATTTTCTTCCCATTCAACAACAAATTTGCCCTGTTCCTGTTTGCGCCAAAGTTCTTCCTGCCGTTTGGTTTCTTCACTTTTTTGCAAAAATTGAAACTCCTCTTTGAGGATATTTTTCACAACTTCATTTTCTTTTCGAATAGCCTGTGATGCAGCAACAGAGCCTACTTCGAGTTTTTTGAACACGTTTTGCACATCATACTTAAACTTCGGATGTTCGGTTGTTCCGGTGATATGAACAAACAGACTCAAGCGTTTTTTGTCATCTTCCAAAGCCCCCGATTCTTCACGGTTTTTCCTGCGTTCACGGCGACGTTTACTCATCAATTCCGAAAGGGCAATTTTTACACTGTAATCCAGTTCTCCATCGAAACTTTGCGTTCCGGAAACGTTGATATTTAGCGCATTGGAGCGGATTTTCATTTCCGGAAAAATAACGGTTTCGTGCTTGATTTCAATGGTGTTTTCGAGTGTAGCAAACTTCACGTGATTAAGGGTTTCTTCATCAACGAAACGGGACAATTTTTTCAATATCTCCACATTCTTGAGCTCGCCATCAGAAATTTTTGTTTTCAGCGTAGCCCAAAGCGATTTACGGTCTAATCCTGAACTCGGTAGCCATACACCCAAAACCTCGAAATTCGCATCAATAAAGCCTTTTAAGTTTTTGTCCGTAATTTCGGACTGCTCAAAATTGTTGAAATTAGAAAACAGTTTTTCGGTATTGATGTTTGAAAGTGAACCCATTGTGCGGAAAGGTAAGCGAGAGGTATCCGAACAATTTATTTCTGCATTTCCTTGAATACTTCCGTCCCATATTTTTGCAGAAAAATTATTGAGAGAAAGAATTTGATTTTCAAAATGAAACGACGTTCTTAAATCCTGCGGAAGAAGACTGTCAATTTGGATTTTGTCGATGATAATATCTCCCGAAACGCTTGCCTGTTCCGGATTTTCGATAGCATTCGGAAAGTTTCCGGAGAAGAGTGATGCACGGAATTTACTTTCTTCGAAATTGCCGATGAGTATAGGAATACGCAATTGTTCTTGATTCATCTCGAAACGTGCGGTATCCAAGCGAATAGGGGATTTCAGCACAGAATCCTGCAATTTACAAAGCACATTTTTACACGAAATTTCGGCACGCAAACGACCTTTCAAAACCTCTGAAAACCTTATCGCATCGAAGTTTTCAAATGTATGTCGATATTGCACACGTCCTTTGGAAAGTCCGCTCAATTGTGTGATTTGAGTGATATTCAAAATCTCGTTCACTTCTTTCAAATCCGCATTGAATGAGGCATTCAGAAGAATTGTAGGAGAACGAAAATTGTTGATCGTAAGATTTCCTGTAAAATTTCCCTTGTTCAAACTCGCAGAGAAATTAGATATTTGCAATCGGCAATTCGACAACGTATTGATGTTTGATGTTGAAAAAACACCTGCAAATTTCACGTTTTCGAAATAGGCTTCAGTGCTTTTTTCGTAAATCTGTCCATTTCTAAAATCCCATTTGGCAGTAACTTTCGGAAGATTTCCTCCGCTATAATTCCCGCTAAGATTGAGCACGAAATCGAAGTCGCCTCGTGTTTGAAAATCCTCTATTTGTTGAGCAAAATCGGCAGGTATTTGTTGGATGAATTTGCGCAGATTGAGATCGTTTCCCTTCACAATCAAATTCATAAAAGGTGCGTTTTCACTGTAATTCACAGAGCCTTGCAAGTCGAAATCCAAGTCTTCCAAACGTGTAAATCCTTCCAAAATATGGACTGTTTCCGCAGTGTTGTCGATTTTGATTTGGCTTTGCAGTCGGAGTTTTTTTTGAGCAAGAATAATGCTTTGTCCGGATTGTATGGATTCTATAAAGAAATCTCCCGAAAGGGTTATGTCTTGCAGGTTTGAAGAGAAATCGCCTTTTGCATCGGCACGCAAAAAACGCAATTCGTAGTGTTGCTCCGAGGGCTCGTTGATGAATGTTAGATGTGTGTTTCTAAAATGGATTTTTTTTAGTGCGAACGAGAAATTCTCCGAAGATTCTCCCGTTTCCCAAAGGGTGTAATTGTCTGAACCATCGGCGTAGAGCTTGATTCGGACAAGTCCATTTTGAGTTTCGATTTTTTTGACCTCGTATTTTTTTGCGAGCATATCCCGCAAATTAAAGTTCAACGACAAACGTTCGGTTTCCAGCAAAGGCTCTTCATCGTTAGGATTTGCACCCATTGCTCTCACGTTTTTGAAATCCAATGCAATGTATGGAAAACTCGACCAAAACGTGAAGTCCATACGCTCTATCTCCACTTTGCCTTTCAACGATTTGTTCAACTCGCTCACGACAATACTTTTGATTTGTTCATCATCCCGCAAAACGGCAACGTAAACTACTGCGGAAAGCAACAGAAACAAGGCAAATAGCGAGCCTAAACACCAAATACCAATTTTCAAAAGACGTTTCATACATAAACAATTTAATGAACAGTTCTGATAATTTCAAAATCAAGGCGTGCGATTGAGATAAAAGCGCAGTTTACATTAGTAAATGAGCATTTTATCGATTGAGTACAACGCAGAGTTTGAGATTATTAGGACTGTTCTACTTCATTTTTAGGAATGCTATTTCCTTGTCTGTCAGCATTCTATAATGTCCGCGCGACAAGTCTTTTTTCGTCAATTCGGCGAACAGCACACGATCTAACTTAACTACTTTGTAGCCAAATTTGTCGAAAATTCTCCGAACAACGCGGTTTTTCCCGGAGTGTAGTTGTATGCCCACTTCGTTTTTCGTTTCGGCAATAAGGTTTATTTCGTCCACGTGAACAAATCCATCTTCGAGTTCCACACCTTCTGCAATACTTCGTAAGTCGTTCTTTGTAATGTTTTTATCTAATCTAACGTGATAGATTTTTCGTGCTCCGTGTGAAGGGTGTGTGAGGCGTTTTGCCATCTCTCCGTCGTTTGTGAACAGCAATACACCTGTGGTTTGTCGGTCGAGCCGTCCAACAGGATAAATACGCTCTCTACACGCATCTTTGATGAGTTCCATCACGGTTTTGCGTTCTTGCGGGTCGTCGGTGGTGGTGATATAGTCTTTCGGCTTGTTCATCAGCAAGTAAACCTTTTTCTGTGAGCTCAAGGTTTCTCCGCCAAATTCGACTTTATCTCCGGACATCACACGTGTTCCGAGTTGTGTGCAAATTTCGCCATTGATGCGTACAACACCTGTAGCAATGAGGGTGTCTGCCTCACGACGTGAGCAAATTCCGGCATTGGCGATATATTTGTTTAGGCGAATACCTTCTTTTTCTTCCGATTTCTTCCGTGTTTTAGAGAATGAGCGAACAGGTCTATCGGAAGTTCTTTTCTCAAATTTCTTTTCGTAATTGGGTTTGAAATCGCCTGTTTCAGTGCGTTTTTTGTCGGAAGTTCTTTTCTCAAATTTCTTTTCGTAATTGGGTTTGAAACCGCCTGTTTCACTGCGTTTTTTATCGGATGTTCTCGTAAAATCTTTGCTATTTGTGTTTGTGCGTTTTTTCTTTGGGAAGTCGGGATCTGCCGGAGCGTTCGTTTTTTTCGGAGTTCTCGGAGTTGCGTTTTTACGAAATTCCGAACGAGATTCAGGTTTGCTTTGATTTTCAGACTTTCTTGGAGTTCTTTGGGTGGAATGCGAAGTTTTTTTCGCAGGTGTTTTTGAATACATAATGATATTTTTTGCAAAGATACGAAAAAAAATGAAACAAAGTTTCATTTTTTTGTTGAACTGTTGAATTGTTTTTCACTAATCCCTAATCACTATTCACTAATGAATAAAGAACCGTTGCAAGGACAGGTTGACCGCACGTGCTTGCTGTGCGAACGGTAATAAGCGAGGGGATGTCTCAACTGCGTGCGTTTCACGCACTCCGTTCGACATGACGGTTTTATAGCATTATAAATGAGGGGAGAAAGAGATTTTTTCGGCGAAGCCGAAAAAATCTCTTTCTCCCCCTTTCCCTCCTCGCAAACG
>QMCD01000900.1_pt1 | contig 24492 bp, 15 predicted proteins | sample 1821841 | NCBI WGS metagenome assembly QMCD01 (sample SAMN01991225, study PRJNA193472) | Termite gut metagenome, whole genome shotgun sequencing project. | isolation source: worker | host: Macrotermes natalensis | reverse complement strand
GCTTACGGCGGGGCCGGGCTGGCGATTAAAACCATAAATCAGAATTTCAACCTCAATATTTCCGATTATGTCACGGTGAATTTCGGCGAAATGGCAAAGATTGTGGACGCCTTCGGGGGCACGCAGGTGTATGTGACAGACGAAGAAGTGCCTGAGGTCAACCGCAATCTTGATATGTATAAATATGATGACGATAACGCCGCCGTCTTTGACGCTGACTATCTAATCTCCGGCGGCGACCTTCTCTTAAACGGCAATCAGGCCGTGGCGTATGCGAGAATACGCGACGTGGGCGGAGATGATGGCAGAGCCGTGCGTCAGCGTGCGGTTATGAAGGGGCTTTTTGCGAGAATCGGCAGCCTCACGCCAGTGAATTACTGGCGGCTTATCAACGATGTGCTGCCGGAATGTGAAACCTCGCTCTCAGCCTTCGAGCTGATTAGCCTTGCGCCGATAGCGATTGGCGGCATCAATTTTGAGTCTATCACCGTGCCGTCAGACAATGTCGAGTTCCCGCAGGACGGCTACACCGATGCCGGCGGTTGGGTGTGGATATATGATTTATCCGTCGCCTCACGGCATATCGACGCTTTCATATATGAGGAGAATTCTGCATACTGGCCGGATTACGGAAATATCGTCGTCTCGGAAAGAGACGGCGTATAAGAAGTGGGAGAAGGAAAATTGAAAAGAGAAAACAGAGAGCCGATTTTACTTGTCCTGGCGGCGGGCATGGGCAGCCGCTATGGCGGGCTTAAGCAAATAGACCCCGTAGGCCCGAACGGAGAAATAATAATTGACTATTCACTGTATGACGCCACTCAAGCAGGCTTCAAAAAGGTCGTTTTCGTCATAAAGGAGGAAAACCGCGCCGATTTTGACAGAATCCTTGCCCGCGCAGCGAAGCACATCAAAATAGAGTACGCCTACCAGCAGCTAGATGATATTCCCGAGGGCTGCGTTCTGCCGGAGGGCAGAGTGAAGCCGTGGGGAACAGGGCATGCCGTGCTTGCGGCAGAGAGCAAAATCGACGCACCGTTCGCTGTAATCAATTCCGATGATTTCTACGGGCGCGAATCCTTTGCCGAGATATATAAGTTCCTTAAAACAGCCGGGCATTATGAGGGCAAAGAAAAATATGCAATGGTCGGGTTTCTTCTGAAGAATACCCTCACCGAAAACGGTTTTGTTTCGCGCGGCGTCTGCGAGGTTGAAAACGGGCATCTCAAGGGCATTGTGGAGCGCACGCGCATTGAGAAAAGAGACGGCGGCATCGCGTTTTCTGAAGATGACGGCCAAAGCTGGCAGAGCATGCCGGGCGAAACCATAGTCTCGATGAATCACTGGGGCTTCACGACGTCTATTTTTGAGAGCCTGCACAGAGACTTCAAGCGCCTCTTTGAAGAGGCCGTGCCGAGGAATCCGCTTAAAACCGAGCTTTTCCTGCCTTTCGTGGTGGACGCTATGCTTAAAGAGGGCAAAATAGACGTTAAGGTGCTGTCTTCAACCGATAAATGGTACGGCGTGACTTACGCAGAGGACAAAAAAACCGTGAAAGCGGCGTTGAAGGAGATGATGCAGAACGGTGTTTACCCTCAAAATCTCTAGATTTAAGTATAATTAGGCGAAGAAAACCACTTGCAAAAGCATTCGCTTTATGTTATAGTAATACAGCTGTTTGATAATTAACCGTGTTGGAGGTCATATATAATGGAAATAATTGAAATCATTTTCGGAATAGTGCTGCTGGTTTTTTCGGTCGCGATTATCATCGTCGTTCTGCTTCAGGAGGGCAGCCAGAAGAATATCGGTGTTGTCACAGGCGGTGCGGATACTTTCCTCTCGAAGAACAGAGCTCGCTCGGCGAATGCTTTCCTTACGCGCTGGACGAAGTTCATCGCGATTGGCTTCGTTATCTTTGTTATAGCCATCAACATCATCATGTTCTTCTCGCAAGGAGTTATCACGGCTGAATAATTGATTTTGCACACCTGCGCCTCGCTTTTTGCGGGGCGTTTTTTATAGCAGTTACATATACGGAGGAAATATGCTCAAGCTCGTCACAACTGAGGACGAAAGAAATACCTTACTGAATATATGCTCGAAATCAGCGCTCGGCTGCAAAATAGCCGCCATAGGCTTGATGTATGGATTTGATAAAAAGTTCGCCAATTTCTGGCTCGGCTCAAATCATGACGCCGCGTTTTGCATGCTGGATTCCACGATGATAATCAGCGGCACCGTGACAGACGCGGAAGAGGCGCTGCCGTTCTTGAGAATCTCCGGCGCGCGCGAAGTTATCTGTGCGGTGAGGAACGCTGATGTCCTGAAGCTGCCCATCAAAGCCGAGGGAGAAATCATGGCGAAGGCGGCTGAGAAGAGCGGTATACCGCAAGCCGATGAAGACGTGAACATACGCGAGCTGTATGAATTCTTCATCCGAAATGACATGCCGCCGGGCGATTTCGAAGCCTTTTATCTCGACATTTCCCATCGCCTTCGCCATGGCGGGGCGGCGGTTTTCACAAAGCATCTTGACGGCAGATTTATTGCGGCGCTTATGGTCTCGGCGATTACAGAGGAGAGCGCCATAATATCAGCCGTGGCTGTTGATTCGGCGCATAGGCGCGAGGGGGTGGGCAAAAGTTTGCTTGAGCAGGCAGAGGCTTTTCTTTTCGGCAAGAAGCTGTATGTTTTCAAGGAAAAAGGCAAGAATGAAGAGTTCTACAAGAAGCTGGGCTTCAATAAGGTTGATTCCTGGACAGAGCTCATGCTGTGAGGAGGATAAAATGCACCCGTATTTCAAGATAGATGAGAAGCTCAAAAGGCTGGCGGCGGAAGCCGAGGAAAAAGCACAGCCTTATTTCAAGTGCATTGAGGAGACTACGCGCTATAATCAGCAGAAAATGCTTGCAGCATTCTCGAGCGCCGGCGTCAGCGAAAGCCATTTCGCTGAAAGCACCGGCTATGGCTACGGCGACCGAGGCCGTGATATTCTTGACAAAGTCTACGCCTATGCCTTTGGCGCGGAAGACGCACTCGTGCGCCATAATTTCGTCAGCGGAACGCATGCTCTCACGGTAGCATTGTTCGGAATTCTCCGCCCGGGCGATAAATTCATATCGCTCACCGGCACGCCGTATGACACGATTCACAGCGTTATAGGCATAAAAAAAGCCTCAGGCTCGCTTGAAGAATTCGGAGTTTCCTATGAAGAGGTGCCGCTTGCAGCTTTCGGCAAGCCCGATACCGAAGCCATATCAAAGATTGATTTCAGCAAATATAAGATTGCCTATATTCAGCGTTCGCGCGGATACAGCTTGCGCCCGTCGCTGTTTTGCGATGAAATAGAGGAGCTTGCAAACATCGTGAAGAAATCTTCGCCGAGTTGTATCGTCATGGTGGACAACTGCTACGGCGAGTTCGTCGAGAAAACCGAGCCGACCTCCCACGGCGCCGATCTCATGGCAGGCTCGCTTATTAAGAACCCCGGCGGCGGAATTGCAAAGACCGGCGGCTATATTGCCGGCAGGGAAGAGCTCGTTGAGAGGTGTGCATATCGCCTCACAACGCCGGGCACGGGTCGTGAAATAGGCGCGACGCTCGGCCACAGCCGCGAGATGTTCATGGGTGCGTTCCATGCACCGCATGTGGTGGGAGAGGCTCTGAAAACAGCTGTTTTCGCCTCGGCGCTGTTTGAAATGCTCGGCTTTGAATGCACACCGCGTTTCACAGAGCCGCGAACCGATATTATCGAGGCGATTCTGCTCGGCGGTGCAGAAAAGCTCATCGCGTTCTGCCGCGGGATTCAGCGCGGCGCGCCGGTTGATTCCTTTGTCACACCGGAACCTGCTGATATGCCTGGCTATGACAGTCAGGTGGTCATGGCGGCGGGCGCGTTCACTCTCGGCCCGCCCCGCCGCCGCCCCGCCCCGGGAGCCATATGCCGTTTGGCTTCAGGGCGGCCTCAACTTTGACAGCGCCGGTCTTGGCATAATCCTCGCCGCACAGGAGATGCTTGAGGCAGGCGAAATTGAACTGTAAGTACCGCAATTGAAAGAGAATCCCCTGCCGAATTTACGGCGGGGGATATTTATTTTGCTTTCGTTCACATAAACTATTGATTTTCTTGTGTGAAATTGGTATTCTATAAACGTAACAAATAATTACTATGGAGGTGTCAAAAATGTCAGAATTACTATTTGTGCAGATGTACGGATATGAAAAACCGGTACACGCAAGGGGAATAATCCAGGCAGATAACCGAGATTTCATCATGGCAGGCAGAGTCTACGACAACCACGATAAGGCTCTCGTCACCCGAGTTATGGCGAACGGCAACATCGCGTGGGAGAAAACCTTTGAGGCCGGCTATTCAGCGTTTTTCGAGTCTATTGCTCGGCTTGCTGACGGAAGCCTCGTCGCGGTGGGCACATATTTTCACTCGGAGATGTCCGGCGATGAGCAGGTATGGATTGTGAAAATCGACGAAATGGGAAACAAAATCGCTGAAAAGATTCTTGGCGATGAGGAAATCAAAAACGACGGTTATGATGTCACTGCAACGTCTGACGGTGGTTTTTTGGTGACGGGTCTGGTTTTCCGCGAAGGCGCGGATATGCCGCTCACATGGGTTATAAAGTTCGATAAGGATTTCAATCAGGTTTGGGATAAGTACTTTGACGGCGGCGTTGCATACTCCGCCATACAGACAAAAGACGGCGGATATGCGCTTGCAGGCGCTCATATGCCACCTGATTCGTTGCTGAGCGGAATCTATGTTTTGCGTCTTGATGCTGCCGGAAACACGCTTTGGGAGAGAATTTTCACTGAATATGAGATATATGTTTTCATCGACGGCGATATTCTCGAAGACAGCGACGGAAATCTGTTAATCGCGGCGAAGTCAGTCTTCTTGAAGCTCAACTCCTCAGGCGAGAAGATAAGCGAATTCCAAAGCGAAAACCTATGTCTGAACGCTCTGACCGAAATGCCGGACGGCTCATATGCCGTCGGCGGCTCTGAAATCGTGAATTACTCAGATCACGCTTACGTTGCCGTCATTGACCGGCAGTGCAAAAACATCATCTGGGATAACACCGAAATGATGTATCCGAGCCTGACGGGTGAACTGCTCATCAATACTATCGGATGCCTGACCGGCGTATTCACGGTAGATGATAAAATGCTTCTTGCGACCCTTGACTTCTCTGAAAAGCTTTCAGAAGAGAAATAAATCTTTTATACGTACAATAGGCTCATGCAGAAGCATGGGCCTATTTGTGTGGCGTGCAACAGCTATGCCTGCGGTTCAAGACCATACTATCATCTGGAAATTGCTATTCGCGGCAAAACTGCATTTTGCCTTTTCGCAACAAGAGAGCATTCATTCTGAACGCTCTCTTGCCGCTTGGTACAGGTGACAGGACTTGAACCTGCACGGGGGTGCCCACTAGAACCTAAATCTAGCGCGTCTGCCAATTCCGCCACACCTGCATATAACCGCTACATTATACAGCATTTTTATAAGCATTTCAAGCTTGCATTTTGCTTCAAAAAGGCGTATCCTGTTTTTGCGGCATGTCCGCGGTCAGTCGCGATAATCCTGACCCTAAACAAAACAAGGAGGCATTCACATGCAAAAAAGCAAAATCCATTTTTTGGCACAAGCGGCGGTAATTGCCGGCCTCTATGCCATCTTAACGCTCATCTCATCAGCCCTGAATCTGGCTTACGGCCCTGTACAGTTCCGCTTCTCAGAGGCACTCACGATTCTCCCGGTGTTCACGCCGGCGGCAATTCCGGGCCTCACACTCGGCTGCTTCATTTCAAATCTCGCAAGCCCGCTTGGCCCGGTGGATTGGATTTTCGGCACGGCTGCCACGCTTATCGCCGCAGTTTTCTCTCACATGCTGCGCAATATCCGCTTAAAGGATATACCGATTCTTGCACCGCTTTCACCGGTTATCTTCAACGCCTTAATTATCGGATTTGAAATCGCGGCTCTTTCGGAGCAAAATCTGTTCGCGCTCTCAAACCTCTCGCTTGCCGCATTTATTCCGAACGCGCTTTCAGTCGGGGCGGGGGAGCTGGTTGTTTGTTACGTCCTCGGCATACCGCTCTATCTGGCCATCGTAAGGAGTAAGCTTTATAAATCAAAGTTGCCAAATTATGGAGACTAATATAGTTTTATGTCTGCAATATTATGACAACTGGAATTATATTCATTGAGATAAATACTATCAAATATCTAATTGTTATGTATATAGAGTGGAAAATATGTCAACAAAATTATGTCGACTAATTCTCATTTGAGATATCACTCATTTAACTATACATTTCATGCGTCGCTACGCCACTGGCCAACGGCTCACTATCCACCTAACAACTGCATTTTCGGGAGAATCGAATGTCACACAATCCTGCTAAAAAAGTAACAATGAAGGACAGGCTGAAAAACATGCGGCCGACCAGGATAATCGTCCTCAGTTTTTTCCTGCTTATTATGCTGGGCACGCTTCTTCTGGCCTTGCCAATATCGCTCAAAGAGCCGCCGCCCTCGTTCGTTGACGGCATACAGGACGGCTTCTTCACGGCCACCTCTGCAACGTGTGTGACGGGTCTCGTCATTGACGATACTTATCAGCACTGGACGCCTTTCGGGCAGGCAGTGATAATTATGCTTATTCAATTCGGCGGGCTGGGCATAGCCACATTCGCCACAGCCTTCACGTTGCTGCTGAGACAAAAGCTCGGCATACGCTTTATGACAATCGCGACTGAAAGCTCAGGCGCTTCCTTCATCAATGTGAAGAGCCTTGTGAAGCTGATGATAGGCTTCACGTTTATCTTTGAGGCTATAGGCGCGCTGCTCCTGATGCTGAGATTCGTGCCGCTCTATGGCGCTGACGGCATCTGGCCCGCGATTTTCATCGCCATCTCGGGCTATTGTAACGCCGGATTTGACGTTCTCGGCTTTGTGCCGGGCAATGTCAATCTTTCAGCCTTCGCGGAAGATCCGCTCGTCTCATTGGTGGTGGCTTTTCTGATTATTATCGGCGGGCTGGGCTTCATCGTGGTTCAGGAAATTTATCACAACAAGTTCCTTAAGCGGTTTCATCGTCAAGAACCCTTAAAGCTGGGCTTCCATTCAAAGATTTGTCTGATAATGACGGCGGCGCTGCTCGTCATCGGCACGGTGGGCTTTTACTTTTTCGAGGCTGACGCCTCCCTTGCCAATCTTTCACCGCTTGGAAAGATAAATGCTTCGTTTTTTCAGTCTGTCAGCACTAGGACAGCAGGTTTCTCTACCGTTGATATAGGCAGCGAGAGCGAGTTTGGTAAAATGCTTTCCATTCTCCTGATGTTCATCGGGGCGTGCCCCGGCTCAACCGCAGGTGGCATAAAGGTGACGACCGCAATGGTTTTGATAACAACGGTGATTTGCACGATAAAAGGCAGAGGAGAGGTGACGGTCTTCAAGCACAGGCTGCCATCGGGGATTATAAACAAGGCTCTCGCGGTGGTTATGCTCGCGTTTGTGCTCGTCTTCGCCGATGCAGTGATTATCGTCTCGCTCAACGACCACGTCGCATTCCTTGACGCGCTGTATGAATCCGTCTCGGCGTTCGGTACGGTGGGGCTATCGGTCAATCTCACCCCGACGCTCGACAGAGTCTCACAATTCTTCTTGGCGCTCACGATGTTCATCGGGCGTATCGGTCCCGCAACCTTCGGGCTTTCAATTCTCATGCGCAACCGCGGTCACGGCGAATCAATTCTGCCCGAAGGCAAAATGCTGATAGGGTAGACCAGCGGCTTCTTTGCCGCAACTATCCACTGCCAAATGCCAACTTTCAATTGCCCCTCCGCTCTTGACATTTTCCGCAAAACTACTATAATAATACCAGCACATACTGAAAGGTGAAGACAGATGGACGAAGGAGACAGTAGCGATACTGCCGGAATAATTTTGAGATAAGCATGACCCGCAGATGATTCAATTATCTATGGGACATGTTTTTTTGCATTTAAGCATGGAGGAAAGAATGGAAACAGTGCCTATTGGCGTATTACTTCTCATACAGGTGGCTCTCATAGCAGTCAATGCTTTTTTTGCCTGCGCGGAGTTGGCTGTGATTTCGGTGAATGAAGCGAAGATAGCAAAGCTGGCGGAGAAAGGAAATAAGGGGGCAAAGGTTCTTAAGAAGGTTTCGGAGGATTCCGCAAGGTTTCTTTCCACTATCCAGGTTGCGATAACTCTTGCCGGCTTTTTGGGCAGCGCCTTTGCGGCGGATAACTTCTCAGGCATGCTCACTGACTGGCTCATCTCGCTGGGCGTGAACATAAACTTCGCGGTGCTTGATACTCTTGCTGTTATCTTAATCACGATTATACTATCTTATTTCACTTTGGTGCTGGGTGAGCTTGTGCCGAAGCGGCTGGCGATGAGGAATCCGGAGAAAATCGCGCTTGCCATGGCCGGCGTAATAAACGGAGTGGCGATTGTTTTTAAGCCGATTGTCTTTTTGCTGACGAAATCCACCAACGCTATCCTGCGCCTTCTGAGCATTGACCCTAACGAGAGCGACGAGGAGGTAACCGAGGAGGAGATTCTGCTGCTTGTGGACGAGGGCAAGGAGCGGGGCGTAATCGAGGAAGTTGAAAGTGAAATGATTGAGAATATCCTTGACTTCAACGACACCACCGTCGATGAAATGATGACGCACCGAAAAGACGTAGATGCAGTTTCAGATGAATCGGCAATAGTTGACGTCGTGCGTGTGGCTGTGGAGAACGGGCGCTCGCGCCTGCCGGTTTATCATGAGGATATAGACACAATCATCGGTGTTTGCTATATAAAGGATCTGCTGCCATATGTGGGCAGAGCCGTACCCAAGAGTGTGAAAATTACCGATTTAATCAGGCCGGCATATTTCGTGCCGGAGACGAAAAAGTGCAATATGCTCTTCTCGGAGATGACAGAGAGGAAGATTCAAATCGCCGTCATCTTAGATGAATACGGAGGCACGGCGGGCGTTATAACGATTGAAGACTTGATGGAATCCATCTTCGGGAACATGCAGGACGAATATGATAACGAAGCCGAGGAGATTACGAAGGTCAGCGAGACAGAGTTCACCGTAGACGGCACAACGCCGATTGACGAAATCTCAGACCTCACCGGCGTCGAGCTGCCGGAGGGAGACTATGATACAATCGCCGGCTTCGTCACAGAGCAGCTCGGCTATATCCCGAAGGCCGGAGAATACCCGGAAATTACTATTGACGGCCTGACTATCACCGTGCTTGAGGCAGAGGAACGAAGAGTGAGTAAACTGCATATCGTGAAAATGTTTCCGCAGCCGGATGAGGGCTGATCATAAGAGTAAGCCGGAGTAAGCAGGCGAGGTATATCTTCGCCTGTTTTTATGTCGTGAAGCTGATAAAATTATTAAAAAATGATTAATTTTCACTTTTTTAGCGATGCTTCTGTTTCTTTTTTACGTGCTGTATTGTATAATAGTTACACATACGAGTATGATCATGCATTTGTCTTATTAAGATGGCAAGATGCTTTCGCATCAGGGATAACAAGAATCTGCCAAGAGGTTTTCTATGGATTATAAAATGTTTTTCTATATATTTGGATTCGTCGTGGTTGCCATGTATCTGATACTGGGAATTGACGATTTTGTGTGGGATATTTGGTCAATTATCAGGCGGATATTCCAAGGAAAGAAAAGGCTTAACCTCAATGAACTGGAGGCGGTTCCGACCAAGCTGCTCGCCGTGTCTATTGCCGCTTGGCATGAGGATAACGTCCTCGGCGACGTGATTGACAATCTTATCGAGTCAACGATTTATCCGCGCTCCATGTATCATATCTTCCTCGGTGTCTACCCGAACGACGAACCCACAATCGCAACGGCCGAGGCATTGGCGAGGCGGCATGGAAACGTACATGTCATTATCAATAATAAGCCGGGCCCTACCTCAAAGGCGCAGAATATAAACTACGTCATCACACAGATAAGGGAGTTTGAGCGCGAACACGGCTGGAAATTCGCCTCGCTGACAATTCATGATTCCGAAGATGTAGTGCATCCTTACGAACTGAAGGCAACGAACCAGCTGATAGATAAATATAAGGCTCTGCAGTTTCCTGTGTTTCCGCTGATACCAAAGCCCACGTTCGGAAACTTTTTCAAAAATATTACAAGCGGAACATATGCCGATGAATTTGCTGAAAACCACTACGTCACGGTTGTCAACAGATGCGATGTCGGCGCATTTGTGCCGTCCGCCGGAACAGGCTTTGCGCTGTCGCGTGAGGTGCTGGATATTTTCGGCGATGACGATGTTCTGCCCGCGGACAGCCTTACAGAAGACTACCGCCTTTCGCTGACGCTTTACGAAAAGGGTATACAAATGCGTTATGTGCTTGAAAGCGTGCCGCGCGTGTCGCAGGAGAACAAGCTTGAGGATAACTATATTGCAACACGCTCTATGTTCCCAAACACATTCAAAACCGCTGTTAAACAGAAAACCAGATGGATTTTGGGAATAACGATGCAGTCTTTGAGGTTCAGGGATATTTTCAAGACGAAGGGCCTGCGCCTCACCGGGCGCTATTCAATGTATAAGGACTACAAGGCAAAAATCGGAAATCTCTTGAGCTTCTTAGGCTATCCGGTGCTCATATATTTCTTCGTATCGCTGTTCACGCCGCTGACACCAATCTATCCGTTTGGCAGCCCGTCATGGTATTTGAGTATAGCCGTCACGATTCTTATGATAATCCGGCAAACCCACAGAGCCTTCGCCATCTTTAACATTTACGGTATGCGAAGTGTTTTCTTTGCCTGCCTGTTTCCGCCGATTTTGCCAATAAGATTAGTATGGGGGAATATAATAAATTTTGTCAGCACCGTCAGGGCGTATAGGCAAAATATCTTCGGGCAGAAACAGCCAAAGGACAGGCAAAGCTCAAAAACGATGCGGTCAGGTAAGAAAAAACAGCTTGCGTGGGCAAAAACGGATCATTCTTTCCTTAGTAAGGATGTGCTCAAGAGATTCCACAGGAATCTGGGTGACGCCTTGCTGGAAAAAGGATATATCACGCCGCGTGAACTCCAAATAGCTTTGGAGCATACGAAGCCTTTGAAGCACAGCATTGCGTTGAAGCACACCTATTACAGAGACCGCACACTGGGCAGTTATCTCATTGACAGGAAAATGATAACTGAAAAAGAACTGCTCACCGCGTTGTCGCAGATTAAGCATATAGAGTACTTTGACATAGCGGATTCCTTGCCGCTTTTCAATTTCTCTCAGTTCGCGCCGCAATTTGAGCAGAAACTGCTTGAAGACCTTGCTGCTGTACCCGTTCTGAGAAACGGCAATGACTACGTCTTTGCTTTCTGCGACTCTACGCCGATGGACGCGCAGACAAGGCTCAGAAAAGTATATGGCATAACGCTCCATCCGGTATTCTCGGAGAAGGCCAATATTCTGGCGGCTCTGGAAATCATGTATGAAAGCACCGCGGAAGATGAAACCGATAACTCGGTTGCTCTGAATCTATACCATAGCGGCAGAATTTCATACGAGCAGGTTCTCATCGCTTACAAGTATATGAAGCTTAACGGTAAAACAGAAACAGAGATGCTTGAATATCTTGGCCTGGTGCAGTTTGAGCCGTCATCTTAAAATATAAATAACAGACAGGAGAGGAAAAATGAAAAAATTGCCTATTGAGGAAATAAATAAAGCAGTGAATCTTGAAATGGTTGAGAGCATTCTCAACGGCATGGACGCTAATATCTGCGTCACTGTCCCCGAGACAGGTGAACTGCTCTTTCTCAGTGAAAAGCTGAAAAGGCGGCACGGAATTGCAGATGGCATCAAGGGGAAATACTGTTACGAGGTTTTACAGGGTAAAAAGGAGAGATGCGGATATTGCCCTATATATGAGCTCAATAAAAACCCGGAAAAAACCGTTGTATGGATTGACTACGAACAGTCTTACGGAAGAAGATACCATAAGCTGGGTTCAATTATTGACTGGCCGGGTGGAAAGAAGGCGCACCTTGAATACGGTACGGATGTCACCGACCTTGTCAGCGCAAATGAGCAGCTTGAGATTCAGAAAAGAATGCTCACCGCATCTAATGAGATAGCCTCGCGTCTTTTCCAGACGAATAACCGTGATTTTGACGAGCAACTGATTTCATGCCTGTATCTCGCCGGGAAGTGCATAGACGCTGACCGCGTTCTCCTATTCCAAAAAAACGAGAGCGACGCAGCTCCAAATGTAACCGGATATTCTCTGAGGCATCAGTGGCGAAATCCGGAAATCGTTGAAGGAAATGTGGAAATAGGGCAGATTTCATTCTCAATGGAGTATTGGGAGCCCAAGCTGCACGAAAAAGAATATATGCATGAGGTGCACTCCGACGCGGAAGGTGAAAGGCTGGCAATGATGCAACGGCATTGCATTTCCTCTTTGCTCGTGATTCCGATGTTTGTAGAAGGGGAATACTGGGGATACATCAGCATTGATAATTGTCACGAGGAACGCATATACACTGAAAGCGAAATAAGCATACTCCGTTCAATGGGCCTGATGATGATGAACGCGATAGCGCGGCATAAGTCAGAGGTTGAAAGAATCAGCTTGGAGCGTTTTAACAGGCTCATGCTTGATGCCCTACCGTTGGCCTGCCAGATAAGCGACGAAGACATGAAGATTCTCGAATGCAATAAGGCCTCGGTGGAGCTGTACGGCTTCAAGAGCAAGAAAGAGTATATCGAAAAGTACAATCTGCTTTCCTCGCCTGAATATCAGCCGGACGGTCAGCGCTCCGATGAGAAGAGGATTGCCTGTATACGCAAGGCGTTTGAAACAGGGCGCGCCACATATACCTGGATGAACATCCTTCCAAACGGCGAGCAACTTCCGGTGGAGATTACGCTTGTGCGCATTTATGACGGTAACCGCAGGCTCATGCTTGCCATGCGGCGTGATTTGCGCCGCGATATTCTGCTTGAGGAAGAGGGGAAAAAGGTTTATTACGATTCCTTGACGGGGATCTATAACAGGCGCTACTTTGATGAAAAAATAAGTGAGCTTCTAGAGAAAGGATCAGCTTCAAAGCGTACGTTCAGCCTTATGATGGTAGATGTGGATCATTTCAAGGAGTATAACAGCATTTACGGACATATAGAAGGGGACAATATCCTCAGGGTTATTGCGAATACAATAAAGAGTATGGCCACAAGAGAAAATGATTTCGTCGCTCGGTACGGCGGCGAAGAATTTGTTGTGGTGCTACTTGACACTGATGCGGTCGGTGCACGCAGAGTAGCAGAAAAAATGCTTCAAAGTGCGAGAAACCTCAAAATCACTCATGAGGGAAGCGATATTTCAAATTGGCTTACGGTTTCCATAGGTGCCGTGACAGCACAGCTTGACGGCAAACACAGCGTTGAAGACTATGTAAAGAAGGCCGATGAATTACTGTATAAATCCAAGCACGAGGGCCGTGACAGATACAGTTTTGAGAATCTGGGCACTTCATTGGGCACAGAGTATGACTTGAGCGAACGGATGAGATGCTGTGTAGTAAATGATATGGAAGGCTTTGAAGTACACTATCAGCCAATTGTCTACACGAAAACAGAGAGCTGGCACGCCTTAGAGGCGTTGTGCCGGTGGAATGACCCGGAGTTAGGCACAGTGCCGCCGAGCAAATTCATTCCAGTCGCAGAAAATGCGGGGGTTATAGGCACGCTCGGCCTGTGGGTTCTGGAGACGGCAATCAAAGACTGCAAAAAGCTGGGCTTGGACAAGCTTGATGTTTTCATGCTCAGCATTAATATCTCCGCCAAACAGCTCTATGATGCGAATTTTGTGAACAGAGTAACTGAAATTCTCAAGAGAAATGATTATCCTACATATAAGCTGTGCCTGGAAATCACAGAAAGCGTGCAGTTCAATTTGGAGGGGAGCATAATCGAAACCCTCGACCAGCTGCATGCCAAGAATATCAATATCGCGCTTGACGATTTCGGCACCGGCTATTCATCTTTAATTAAGTTCACAATGCCGAACATCGACGCGATAAAGATAGAAAGAAGCTTCGTTGAAAAACTGGAAGCGGACATAAAGGTGGAACATATGCTCAAATCTCTGTCAGAGATGGCACACTCCTCCGGCAAGGTAATTGTTGTTGAAGGAATTGAAACAAGCAACCAGCATAAAGTGCTTTCGGAAATCGGTGCAGATTTCCTGCAAGGATATCTCTTCGCGAAGCCCATGCCGTTCGAGGCTTTGGCAAAGGTGGTTGACAAATTCAGCCGATAAGAGCAATGGACAATGGATAATGGATAATGGATAATGGATAATGGATAATTAAAGACAAAAGGCATAAGGACGAAATATCCTTTACCCTCTTTTGCAAAGAGGGTTAAAGATGAATCCCCGTAGGCGTTGCCCAACGGGGAGCGACGCGCAACGCGAATAATTGCAATTATCCGTTGCCCTTGCTCTTTACAGAGACCTAAAAAAATGGTATCATTACTTCATACGAGTTTTCGTTGATTTATTATCAATCTTAATCCTTAAGGAGGAAATATTCATGGCAAGACAAACCAAAACCATGGATGGCAACACGGCTGCCGCACACGTTTCATACGCGTTCACAGAGGTTGCCGCCATCTATCCCATCACACCGTCTTCCGTAATGGCTGACGAAACGGATAAATATGCCGCAAACGGCAGAAAGAACCTTTTCGGCAGAGAAGTAAGAGTTACGGAAATGCAGTCTGAGGCCGGTGCGGCGGGCTCTGTTCACGGCTCACTCGCGGCGGGCGCTCTCACCACCACCTACACGGCTTCTCAGGGCTTGCTTCTGATGATTCCGAATATGTATAAGATGGCGGGCGAGCTTCTCCCCAGCGTCATTCACGTTTCGGCACGTACCGTCGCTTCTCACGCGCTGAATATCTTCGGTGACCATTCTGACGTATACGCATGCCGCCAGACGGGTTATGGTATGCTCTGTGCCAACTCGCCGCAAGAGGTCATGGACCTCGGCGCCGTCGCTCACCTTGCGGCAATAAAGGGAAAGGTGCCCTTCCTCCATTTCTTTGACGGTTTCCGCACATCTCACGAGGTGCAGAAGATAGAGGTCTGGGATTATGCCGACCTCGGCGAAATGCTTGACTGGGAAGCGGTTGACGCCTTCCGCAGAAATGCCCTGAACCCCGAGCACCCTGTGCTTCGCGGACAGGCGCAGAACGGCGACATCTTCTTCCAGGCCAGAGAGGCCAGCAATAAGCACTATGACGCTGTTCCGGCAGTCGTCGTAGATTACATGAACAAGGTCAACGCGAAGCTCGGCACAGACTATAAGCCGTTCAACTATTACGGTGCGGCTGACGCAGAGAACATCATCATAGCGATGGGTTCGGCGTGCGAAACAATGGAAGAGGTCGTGGATTATCTCAACGCGGCGGGGGAGAAGGTAGGGCTTGTGAAGGTCCGCCTGTATCGTCCGTTCGTCGCTGATTACCTCCTCGATGTTCTGCCCAAAACGACGAAGAAAATCACCGTGCTTGACAGAACCAAAGAACCCGGCTCAATCGGTGAGCCGCTCTATCTCGACATTCTTGCGGCAATCAACGGCACAAGCTTCGGCGCATGCCCGGTTTATTCCGGCCGCTACGGTCTTGGCTCAAAGGACACAAAGCCCGCAGACATCATCGCCGTTTACCGCAATATGGAAAACGCCTCTCCGAAGAAGCGCTTCACAATAGGCATCGTGGACGATGTCACGCACCTCTCGCTTGAGTGCAAGGAAGACCCGGACACAGCCCCCAAGGGCACAACTGCCTGCAAGTTCTGGGGTCTCGGCGCAGACGGAACAGTCGGCGCAAACAAGAACTCAATCAAAATTATCGGCGACCACACAGATATGTATGCGCAGGGATACTTTGACTACGACTCAAAGAAGTCCGGCGGCCTTACGCTTTCTCATCTGCGCTTCGGTCACACGCCGATTAAATCCACCTATTACATCTCAAAGGCTGATTTCGTCGCCTGCCATAACCCCGCATATCTCGATAAATATGACATGATAGACGACCTCAAGCCGAACGGCAGCTTTTTGCTAAACTGCATCTGGAATGCAGACGAGCTTTCAGAGAAGCTTCCGGGCAAGGTGAAGAAGTATATCGCCGACAACAACATCAATCTCTATACAATCGACGGCTTCGGCATAGGCAAGGAAATCGGCCTCGGCACAAGAATCAACACGATTCTTCAGTCTGCCTTCTTCAGCATTGCTAAGATTATCTCTGAGGAAGACGCCATCAAATACATGAAGGACGCGGCAACTAAGTCATATGGCAGCAAGGGCGAGGCCATCGTCAAGATGAACCATGACGCCATTGACCGCGGCGCAACGGGCTACGTCAAGATTGACATCCCGGAGAGCTGGAAGAACGCCGCCGATGACACGAAGCATGTTCCTGCCACAGGCGACAGAGCAGACCTCGTAGAGTATGTCAACGAGGTGGTTATACCCGTTAACACCTTCCACGGCAAGGATTTGCCCGTGTCTACATTCGAGAAATACGCAGACGGCACATCGCCGCAGGGAACTTCGGCGTATGAGAAGAGAGGCATCGCGGTTGATGTTCCGCAGTGGCTGCCTGAAAACTGCATTCAGTGCAACCAGTGCTCATATGTCTGCCCGCACGCTGTTATCCGCCCTGTGGCATTGACACAGGCCGAGGCAACAGCCGCGCCTAAGCAGATGCTCACAAAGCCGATGGTCGGCGTGCCTGATATGCACTTTGCCATGATTATCTCAACGCTTGACTGCACAGGCTGCGGCTCGTGCATCAATGTTTGCCCGGCAAAGGAAAAAGCTCTTAAGTTTGCGCCGATTGATTCCAGAAGAGACCAGCAGGAAGTTTTCGATTACGGCATCAAGCTTGACCATAAAGAAGAGGTTGCCGCGAAGTTCAGAGAGACCTCCGTTAAGGGCAGCCAGTTCAAGCAGCCTTTGCTTGAATTCTCGGGTGCTTGCGGCGGCTGCGGCGAAACACCGTATGCAAAGCTCGCGACACAGCTCTTCGGCGACAAAATGTTCATCGCCAACGCGACGGGCTGCTCGTCCATTTGGGGCGGTTCGGCGCCGGCCACACCTTATACGGTAAACAAGCTCGGTCACGGCCCGGCATGGCAGAATTCGCTCTTCGAGGATAACGCAGAGTTCGGCCTCGGCATGACGCTTGCGCAGAACGCCGTCAGAGGCAGGCTGCTTGAGCTCACAGAGAAGCTCATCGCGGTTGAGTACTGCACAGAGGAGCTCAAGGCCGCGGGTAAGGCCTGGATTGACACAATGCACAGCAGTCGTGAGAACGGCCCTGCTGCCGAGGCATTTATCGCCGCACTTGAAGACGGCATAGATGTTGACCTCACAGGCACAGAGTGGGAGAAGGATTGGCTTGCCAACGGTAAGGTCTGCCCGTGCGAGGCATGCACGCTCGCCCGCCAGATTCTCGTAGACAAAGATTTCCTCGCGAAGAAATCCATGTGGATTCTCGGCGGAGACGGCTGGGCATATGACATCGGCTTCGGCGGCGTTGACCACACTCTCGCCTCCGGCGAAAACGTCAATATCCTCGTCTTTGACACAGAAGTTTATTCCAATACAGGCGGTCAAGCTTCCAAGGCCACGCCGAGAGGCTCCGTCGCTCAGTTCGCGGCCTCGGGCAAGAGCATGAAGAAGAAGGATCTCGCCGCCATCGCGATGAGCTACGGCTACGTTTACGTGGCGCAGGTTGCGATGGGCGCTGACATGAACCAGTGCATAAAGGCCTTTGAGGAGGCCGAGAGCTATAACGGCCCGTCGATTATAATCGCGTATGCGCCCTGCATCAACCACGGGATCAAGGGTGGTATGGCAAATTCGATGGCCGAAGAGAAGAAGGCCGTAAACGCGGGCTATTGGTTCAACTACCGCTATGACCCCCGCCGCGCGGACAACGGTGAGAATCCTTTCGTGCTTGACAGCAAAGAGCCGAGCGCGTCTTACAGAGACTTCATCATGGGCGAGGTTCGCTACAACAGCCTCACTCGCTCGTTCCCTGACAGAGCAGACGAGCTCTTCAAGGAAGCGGAAGCAGACGCAAAGGCCAAGTATCAGGAGCTCGCTAAAAAAGCGCAAGGCTAAAGGACAACGAATAAATAAAAGCACTAGAAATGTAGGGGCAGGCTTCCATGCCTGCCCACACATTAGGACAATTGATAATGCAGGCTTTGACCAGTAGTGAGTGCCGACCTCGCCACTCCATAAAAGGGCATATGGGGAGATGGAATCTCCTCATATGCCCTTACTTCGCTTGTTTGTCTTAAGAAAACGGCAGCCATATCTCCATATATGACCCTTCAGGAGAGCTGTCATAGTACACCTCGGGGGAATAGGCGTCCATTGTCATGCCATGCTGAGAAAGCCATTGGCCGCTGTATTTTACTGCCTTGTTGAGAGCCGCTGTTACGAGCTGCTCAAAGTTTTCCGCCTCAAAGCCGCATACTATGTATTCTCTCGCGGGGAGTTCCCATTTGGAAAAGTTTGGGTTCTCCGCATTCGCCGCCACTTCAGCTCCGGCGAAATAAGTGAAGCTGCCCTTGGGCGCGTCTCCCAAATAGGCCACGCCAATCTCTCTTCCGCCGTCAAGCCGTGGAATAGCATGCTTTTCACGGTGAAAACGCTCCCATAACTGCCCGGGTATATCAACGCCGGTTGCCTCGCCAAGAGGCATCTGCCCCGCAATAGGAACAATCCCTTCCAAACCCATGAAGACAATCGGCTTCTCAAGCAGTTTGCGGTTAAATTCCAGAATAAGGCCGTCACTTATAAGCGGAACACCCTCATCAACTATCACATGTCCGAGCAGCAAATCGGGCTTATCAACTTGGTTCAACCAAATCGGATTACTGCGGTATTCCTCCGGCGTCATTCCAAACGCACTTTTGAATGATTTGGTAAAATGCTCATGGCTGTTGAAGCCGCAATCAAGAGCAATATCCAAAATGCGGCTGTCTTTATCCTTTAGTATATCACAGGCTCTCGCCAGCCTGCGCATTTTGATATACTCACTTACCGGGCGTTTTACAAGGCGGGTAAACAGGCGCTGGAAATAGAAGGGGGAAAGAGCTGCAATCTTTGCGAGTTCTTCCGGTGAATGGCTTTCGGCCAAGTTGTCTTCAATGTAATCCAGTACCTTTTGAATTGATTCCCATGCGTGCATAACATACCTCCGTTTTTTATTATACCACTATTCTATATTGCAGGCGCAGAATTCGCTTGTCTGAGAGTGCCCTTTTATTTAGCGTGCCGGATTTTCTCCAAATAAAAGAACACGGCGTGTGCCGTGTTCTTTTATTTGAGTTGGAGGTCATTTATGAAAAAACAAATCATATAAGCTTATTTAGCGTATTCCACCATTACCTTGGCGGCTTCAGCTCTTGTGGTATTCTTTTGCGGCGCAAATTTATTAGACCCCACGCCGTTTACAAGCCCGAAATCACGGCAGGCATACACTGCGTCATGCGCCCAGCCGCTGATGGAATCATGGTCATCAAACAGCTCGCTTGAATCGCCTCGCTCAAGCCCCGCAAACTTTGCAAGAATGGTGCACATCTGCTCTCTGGTGATGTTCAGCGTCGGCTTATAAAGATTGTTCCCCATGCCGTTGACATAGCCGTTTTCGCTTGCCCAGGCTATTGCTTTGGCGTAGTATTTATCAGTCGGCACGTCGTCAAAGGTCTGCACGCCCTCATATTCGCTTAAGTCAACCTTAGCGAGATTTGAAAGAGCCACAACGAAATCCCCTCTGGAGATATTCGTGTTCGGGCTGAAGGTCGTCTTAGAGTTGCCGCTGAAGATTGAGCTTAAAATAGCTTCTTCAACATACGGGAAAAACCATTGCTTCGTCGTCACATCGGTGAAGAGAACGCCGTTTGTGAAGGCTGTAGCCGTGACGACCTTGCTGGATTTATCTCCCTTGACAGCAATTGCCTTAAAGGTGGTGCTACGCTGAAGAGAGAGAGAATTATTCGCATAGATGCTGCCGTTTGAGGCCGAAGGCTCTGTTACGTCTGTCGTGTAATATATCGTGGCACCACTTGTGGTGCAGTCCAACGTCACTCTTCCGCCGGCGTATGCGATAACGGGCGCGTTAACTTCCTCATTGACAGGAGGCGGGGCAGGGGGTTCTTCACTCGGGGGAGGAGAACTCGGCGCGCCGGAATATTCAACGAACAGCGAGCAAATATAGCCGCTTTTGCCGTTCAGTGTATTTACCTTATACCACTTATCAGAGGTTTTGCCCTCACTGGTGATACTCTCACCTGAAACCGTGTCGGTCACATAGACAGAATCGCCCTCATGAACCTGCGTCACGCGGGCAGAGCCGGTATTGGCCTCGCTTCGCACATTTACAACATCGCCGGTCACGGTTGCCGGGTCACCTTCAGGAGGAGTAATATCCGGGCCGGGGCCGCCGTTGCTTCCGCTATAATCGCCGTTCGCGCCGGGTGTGCCGTTGCCCTTGCCGTCGATGGTCACGGCCTTGGCGTCCGCGAAGCCATTATTACTATTAAGAATATTGTCGCTCGGAGATACCGCCGCGCCGGAAGGACCGTAAACAACGCCGTCAGCGCCGATTCTGTATGTATTGCCGCCGTGCTTAACCGTCGTATTTATATCATATTGCCTATTTGTGTAATGATAAACCTTGCCGTTAAAGGCATAGAAGCCGTCAGTGGGATATTTAATTCTGCCGCCCATCATGTGCCACTTGAGCCAGCGCCTGTTTGTTCCGCCGCTGGAATTGTAGATATGCCCCCACAGCATGTCCACGCTCGGCTCGCTGTTGTCCACAACCTCGCCGCCGCCTATGTAGATACCTACGTGGTCATAATTCGGGATAGTGATGATAAGCCCGTGGATTCTCGGGATACCGGCAGAAAGATTGCCGCTCTGCACGGCAGAATCTGCCTGCTGTGTCACTGTTCTCGGGCCGGAAAAACCGTTATCACTGAAATAAGCGTGAATCAAACCGGAGCAATCGCTTGAGCGTCTGCCGCCCGACATCTGCCCCTCATTGCCGAACACATAAATCCAGCCGTCCTTATAGGCCTTGATGCCATACTCGCCCAACCCGAGAGAGGTGAGCGGCGCAGCGGCGCTTGCGGTGCCGGTGAGCGTAGCCGTTAAAACTAAAGCTATTATAAGCAAGAGCGATAAAGCCCTCTTCATTCTGTTTTTTACCATTGGAATCATCTCCTGTTTTGCCGTGCCATAAATACAAAGGTTACAAATTGGTTACAGTTTAGCACAGTTTTGTAACAATTGCAAGCTTTTTCGGAAAAAATAATTGAAAATGCAACTAAACATAATAATCTATTCTCTATTTTACCAGAAAAATTGCAAAAATCAATGCTTTCCGCTTTATTTTATGTAAACACAGCAAAGAATCTTATGTAAACAGAAAATATGGTGGCAGGCGAAAATAACTGTCAAGCTGTAGTGTGGCGGTTTTCTATATTATCGGCTGTACTTAACGGAGCGATGGGGCCGTTGCGCCCTACTTGAATGTGCGGGCGGGCATGGAAACCCGCCCCTACTTATAGCATTTTTCCCTGTTCCTAATTGTCAATTATGCGCTGCGCGCGTCGCTACGCTCATTTTCAATTATCAATTGCACTTATTGACTTATCCTCACAAATAAAGCATAATGGATAAGTAAAGATTATAATAGTATTACAGATTGGAGAATTGAGATGACTAAAAAACGTTTCTCGGCTCTTTTTATTGCTTTGCTCATGCTTCTCACGGTTGCTTTGCCCGCAAGCGCGTCGGCAACGGAGCCTGTCGCTGCCGCTGCTGATGCGGGCATGGTGCTTCACACTGACGGTGACCTCATCTACGCTGTCTCGGAGGAAGATTTAAGCCCAAACCGCGCGTTGACGTCTGTTATGCCGGCCTTTGGGGCGGGGGCTATTGACGCGAACGGCACGCTGCGCTCACAGCTTTCGGCGCAGGGCAAGCTTTTCTTTGATAAGCTGAATGCGATAAATATTCAGGCTATCAAAAGTGCCGGAAAAGACGGCGACGGCTTCAATATAGTGAAGTTTGACATCTCTGACATAACCGGCATGGAGTTTGAGGGCGTCACGCAGGACGGCAAATTCTATATTTCCGATAAAGACTATGCAAAGTATAATACGCTTTGGCGTGACATGGACATGGCCATCACGGCGTTCAGGTATGACAGGGCAGATTCTATTTGGGCAACCACGATGAAGCTTGGTCTGTACACGAGCACCACCGACACCACGCTGAAAATCACAGCGCAGATGTTCGGCTTCTACCTCCACTATAATGGCAAGGAGGAGGGCATGTGGAACGAGATGATGGGCAACGCGAATGTAATCGTAAAAACCATCAAGGACACGAATAGCGGCAAGGGCACTGACAGATACCGTCAGGTGCAGTTCGCGCACAATCTGCTTGCCGAGGTAAATGAATACAGCAGTTTCATCACAGATTCCGCAGAGCACCTCTCGCATCTGGCATACAGCGGTCTCGTACCCACTTACGGCGACGAACCCGTGTGCGACGGATACTCGAAGGCCTTCAAAATCATAATGGATAAGCTCGGCATACCTTGCGTGACGCCTGTAAGCCACAGAGGCAACCACATGTGGAATAACGTCAAAATGGAAGACGGCAAGTGGTATATCGTCGATGTCACGTGGGACGACAGAGGCTCTGCCAAGCAGGATTACTTCCTCATCGGCACAGGCACGCTTGTGAACGGTCAGCCGTTCAGCTCAGACACAACCCACACGGAGGAGAACCCGTATATCCCCGAGGGCGAGGCGGCAAGCGATGCCACCACATTTGTCTATCCCGCAAAATCAACGGTGGCATATGTTTATTCCGGCACATCACCCGCCGTAACAGATGCGGAGTTTGCGGCAACGGCCGCGCTGATTCTTGAAATCCCGCCGTTCCCGGATGTGTATAAAGACAGATGGTACTATGATTATGTGAAATCGGCCAAGGCTGCCGGCGTCTTTACAGGCTCTGACACAGGTCTGTTCAATCCGGTGAACCCCATCACGCGCGCGGAATTCGCGCAGGCTCTGGCGAATTACATGAAGTTTGATAAAACCAAGTATACCTCAAACCCGTTCACCGATGTATCAAACACCGGCTGGGCTTCTCCCGCCATCGCGTGGGCAAATGAGCAGGGCTATGTAGTCGCCGCGTAATACCGCGCGGCTGTTTTCTAGCATTGCGGATTCCGCCGGGGCGTAGCCGGAAAACGCGGCCGCCCTTCGGTCGATGTAATCCTCAAGCAAGTCCGCGGCCGCGGAAGCGCTTTCGGCTCCGTCCGTTCGCAGTACCGCGACGCCAGCATTCCGCCCGCGTAAAAAACGGCGCCGTCAACAATATGCGCCGTGTCCAAGCCGTAAAAGTTGGTTAGGTATTCGTAAAAGTATTCGTCCTCCGGGGAAAGGTACCGTAGCGGAGGAATTTCCGACTGGGAAGCGGCGGCAACCTCCGCCATCTGGCGGACGGTATACGCCGCGGCGGCTTCGCTCTCTCCGGCACAAGCCGAAAGCAAAAGCGTAATGAGCATAAGAAAGGCAAGCGGAAATACTGGCCGCGAGGACTGCCTTGTTAATGAAAGATAGTCTTTAAACTTTTTCATAATCTACGGAGTAACCCCGGCAAGCGAAACGCTTCGTATCAGGTTGTTGCCGGTATCGGCGACGAATAGCGTGTCGCCTTGAACGTACAGCCCCCTGGGCAAATGGAACGACGCTTCGCTTAGCGCGCCGTCAGCCGCGCCGGGCTCACCGGTTCCGGCAAGGGTGGTCACCTGTTCCGCCGTAACCAGGCGTATACGGTTGTTGCCGCTGTCCGCCACAAGTAAATTGTTCCCGTAAATCGCCAGCCCCACCGGCAGGTTAAACTTGGCGGACGCGTTTTCCCCGTCCAGGAATTCTCCCCAGGGTTCGCCGTCCTGGTCGATAAGCTCCGCTGTTCCCGCGTAAGTAGAAACGTATCCGCTTTTTATCAGGCGGATTCTGTGGTTGCCGGTATCCGCCACGTAAATTTCGCTTCCGTCCGGAGTGACCGCAATCCCCGTCGGGGAGTTAAACGCCGCCATGTAGGCTAACCCGTCCGCGAAGCCGGACGCGCCCGGTTTGCCCGCGACGGTCGAAACCATTCCGTTCGTGCCTATTTTGCGCACGCAGTGGTTAAGCGAATCCGCAATGTATAAATTACCGGAGGAATCAATCGCTATCCCCGAGGGCGAGTTGAACAGAGCCGTGTTAACATGCCCGTCCCTGTAACCGGCCAAGCCGCCGGAATACGTCGTTACCTTGTCGGGGTC